>Ga0172382_10002634_pt1 | contig 29599 bp, 28 predicted proteins | sample Leawel138RmetaG_FD_122245 | JGI IMG/M metagenome (GOLD analysis project Ga0172382, IMG submission 122245) | Leachate microbial communities from a municipal landfill in Southern Ontario, Canada - Leachate well 138R metaG | ecosystem: Engineered > Solid waste > Landfill > Unclassified | place...
AACTCCTGCCGCTCCTCCATCTCTCCTTCGCCGCCATCTCCCCGTTGAGCGGTGGGATGGCGATGGGGGATTGGTCATTAAGCGATAAGGTGGGGATATTCAGAATGCAGAAAGTGGCAACGCAGCCGTCCGTTATCGGCACCTTGAAGTGCGACAAAAGTGCGACAACGCCAGATTTGGGATTCGCACCGGGGCATAAAGTGTGATATAAGTGTGAGAAAAGTACGACAGCCAGCCTCTTCCAATTATGAAATGAGTCTGATGTTAAACAGGGTGCGCTCTCGCGCACAACCTGCACGAAATGTGGGCTAGCCACACGGTTTCTCTATTTTTTCGGTGACGGTTGCGATGTCCAAGGATCATTATGATCCTTGGTCGACGATTCAGGGCTTGCGTGCAACGGATAGATTCCCTGCGCCATTCGGCGCGAAGCCTGAAAATCAGCCACGGCGTCGCCGTAAAGACTCACCGCTTCCACATCTTCCCGGCGTAAATAATAGCGGCGACCGAGCCAGATTCGGCGAGTTGCCAGCCAGTGTGCCCAGGGTGCCTTGCTGCGACAAATCGCATCCCTGAAGGCCAGGGGGGTTTTCCGCAGCTGCAAAGCGGCCTCTGCGGACGTTAAAAGTTGCGGTGATGCCGGTGTTGATTCCATGGGTACTCCATCTCATAACAGTCCATGGAGATACTCTATTGGACTTCAACGCGCTTTATGGTCGAATAAACGCACGATTTTTGCGTTTTTTGCGCATTTTTCGTTGTTTTTCCCCGTATCCACTGGAGTGGGATGCGGGCGAGCGCTTTTCTGTGGTGCCTGCGCATAGGTCGTGGGGCGAGAGGTTGCATCCAGATCGGCTACGAGGTCTTCGCTGCGCAGGTGGGCATAGCGATACAGCATCTGGGCACTTTTGTGACCGGTAATCTGCCGGGTTTTGGTGTCGGATAACCCGCGCTCGACCAGACGACTGGTGGCTTCGTGGCGTAAGTCATGAAATCGCAGTCCAGTTAATCCCGCACGTTTGACGGCATCCTGCCAGACTTTACCAAGGGTATAAGGGCGGCGTTTGCCGTCGCGACCGGGCTCACCGGGGAAAATCAGGTCGGTACCTTCCCGAGGATAGTGAGTGATGGCTTCACGAAGTACTTCTTGAGCAGTCCGCGTGAGGGGAATAGTTCGGGTTTCGCCGTTTTTGGTGTCTCGGAAGATGGCAATGCGCCGGTCGATAAAAACATCCGAAACACGCAGGGTCAGAATTTCCATTTCTCGGGCGGCAGTTTCTAACGCCAGTAGTGTTATCCAAGCCAATATGGGATTGCTATGCGCTTGGACGCTCCGCAGGAGGCGCACTTCTTCATCCCCCTGTAGGCGTCGGTCACGAGCTACGACTCTGGGCTTACGGACCAGTAATACCGGATTGGCGGGCATGCCCACGCCCCATTCTTGTAGCGCCACGGTGTAGAGATGGGAAAGCAAAGCGAGTTCCAGACGCACGGTAGAGCCGGATTTGCCTTCGGCTAATCGTTCATCGCGGTAGCGTCCGATGATTTCTGCGGATAAGGCGGCGAGCGCATAGGCGCCAAGGCGTTCGCGTAACGGTTTAGAGCTGGTCAGGTCCCGCCGTTGCGAGCCGCCGGCTTTTTTGGAGGGGGTGATTTCCCGTAGATAGCGATCCAGGGCGACGGCAACCGTCAGTTTTTGGGCTGGTGCGCGTTGTATGTGTACTCCACGGACCATTTCGTCTTCGGTTTGTCGGCCCCAATCTTCGGCGTCACGACGGGTACGAAAGGTTTTGGCCACGGTCGGCCAGCCTTGCTTGCGAATGACGGATTTCCAGGTACCGGACGGGTTCTTGACGATGGTTGCCATGAGACAAAACCTCTCTGCCAGATTCGTGACTGTACCGAATCTGTACCTGTGGAGCAGAGGATTGTCAATAGCTAAATCATAACTTATTGATTTATTTGGTGGGCCCGCACGGACTCGAACCGTGGACCAAGGGATTATGAGTCCCCTGCTCTAACCAACTGAGCTACAGGCCCTGAAGTAAAGACGCGAAATAAATATCACGCGCCTTAAATTGGTAACACTAACACATCAGGACGAAATAGTGACTTCTCCATCCACGAAGCTTCGCAACCGCTCCGACCGTGACGGATGGCGCAACTTACGCAATGCTTTCGCCTCAATCTGCCGGATACGCTCGCGCGTAACATCAAACTGTTTCCCAACCTCTTCTAAGGTATGATCCGTATTCATCCCGATTCCAAAGCGCATTCGCAGTACTTTTGCTTCGCGTGCCGTCAGGCCGTTATCGAGCAATTCTTCCACCACCTCCCGAATAGCCGCATTTACTGCGGAATCAGCAGGTGCCGTAACATTGCGATCTTCGATAAAGTCGCCTAGGTGCGAGTCTTCATCGTCACCAATAGGAGTCTCCATAGAGATAGGCTCTTTCGCAATTTTTAATACTTTCCGAATCTTGTCTTCGGGCATTTCCATACGCTCAGCCAATTCTTCGGGCATAGGTTCGCGACCCATTTCTTGCAGCATCTGGCGACTGATACGATTCAGCTTATTGATCGTCTCAATCATATGTACCGGAATACGAATAGTACGTGCCTGGTCGGCAATGCTGCGCGTAATAGCCTGACGAATCCACCAGGTGGCATAGGTCGAGAACTTGTACCCACGACGGTATTCAAACTTATCTACCGCTTTCATCAGACCTATATTGCCTTCCTGAATTAAATCTAGGAATTGTAAGCCACGATTCGTATACTTTTTAGCAATAGAAATAACCAGACGCAAGTTGGCCTCGACCATTTCCTTCTTGGCACGACGCGCCTTCGCCTCACCAATGGACATCAAACGACTGGCTTCCTTAATTTCCGCAACCGGCAAACCACCGCGTTTTTCTATTTCCGCTAGACGCTTCATAATGGCATAAATATCGTCTCGATATTCGACCAGTCGAGCACTATAGGAAAAACCGCCGTCAATCTGCTGATCAATCCATTGCAGATCACTTTCATGACCAGGATAACTACGCACAAAATCCTTACGCGGAAAACGAGCACGTTCTATGCATAATTCCATCAACTCTCTTTCACACTGCCGCACCTCTTCCGTCAGTCCTCGCAGGGCTTCGGTCATGACGTCAATCTGGCGCACATTCAGCTTGATTTCAAGAAAGCGTTCCGCAAGTTCTCGCCGCTTCTGCTGATAACTTTCATCGCGCATTTCACCATCGGCATGACTGGCAAGTAGCTCCAGATAAGCCGTACGAATTACCGCAAAACGCTCCAGCGCCTCTTCCAGTTGCGGCCCTTTATCTGCTTCAATTTCAGCCTCTTCAGACTCATCGTCTTCATCTTCAGAGTCAACTTCGTCCCCCTCAAGATGAAGAGTCTCTTCATCCTCAGGAACCGTTTCAGCATCTAATGCATTCGGGTCAATAAAAGCATCGACCACTTCGTCCAGACGGGTCTCGCCGCGCTCGACCCGGTCAGCGGCGTCTAGCAACAGTGAAATGGTAGTTGGGCAGGTAGAAACCGCTCGTAAAACCTGCATCAGTCCATCTTCGATGCGCCGTGCGATTTCGATTTCACCTTCGCGGGTCAACAGTTCGACGCTCCCCATCTCCCGCATGTACATACGTACCGGATCACTGGTTCGGCCAATATCTGCTTCGACTACAGCGAGGGCTTCTTCGGCTGCTTCTTCAGCTTCCTGAGCCGCAACGCCGCTATTACCCTCACCATCAAGAAGAGTATCTCCGTCAGGCGCTTCTTCGAAAACCTCGATCCCCATATCATTAATCATGGAAATCACATTTTCCATCTGCTCGGGATCAAAGACCTCTTCGGGCAAATGGTCATTTATCTCGCGATAAGTCAGGTATCCCTGCTCTTTTCCACGCGCAATAAGGCGCTTCAGCTCGGACCGCTGAGATTCATTATCCACTACACTCTCACCGTCTCTCATAACCATCCTGCACTCGCGGAAAGCCGCACATTATATAAGAAAAACTCCCCCATAGGGAAGACATTTATTACTTTTTTCGGGTGGCACTAGCCTTTCATCGGCTTACGCCATTACCGATTTTTTTCATCGTCTCGACGCGTTGGACGCAACATCTCCGCCCGCTCTTGAGGGGACAGAGCACCCAATCCGACTTGGTCTGCGGTGCGCCCAATAAAACGGCTCCGCGCACGATGGAGACGACGATTCATACCCTGTACGCAGTCAGCAACCTCACTGTGCTGCAATGCCACTTGTTCAGAATCGTTGGGCTCCGCCATCACCAAAGCATAACAAGCCGCCGCAAATTCCGAGTCGGCCAATTTTGCCAATAGCTCGTGAGAAGTTAGATGGGTCATTTTCGGCAAAATATCAAGGGCTGCGTTCAAATTTTTTGCCATGGGATCGTCATCAAAGGCAAAAGGCAATAAGTCTTTGTTAAGAGACTGCCAGCCGGGATCCTCGGGATGACTCAACAACAGGCGTAAAGCCGTTTTAAAAAGCGACGGACCACCTTGAGCGACGATTCGGCGCGGCATGGTGGATTCCCGTGTCGGTTTGCGACGATTTTCAACGATCGGCAACACCAGTCCACAAATATCCTGAAGTTTTTGCGTATATACCTCACGCAATGTCGCGTCATTGACGCGCTTCAAAAAATCCCGAGCTTCACGCAAAAATTGAGCTTTTTCATCTTCTGCGGCAATGTTGTAGCGTCTTTGCAATTCGTCCAGAAAAAAATCCACGGCAGGACGGGCTACGGGCAGCAAAGACTCTAAGGCCCCGGCTCCTTGACCACGCACCAGAGAGTCCGGATCTTGACCATCCGGCATAAACAGCACACGCAGTAGGCGTCCTTCTCGAAGCTGCTCCGGGGCCATCTGCACTGCGCGCCAAGCCGCTTTACGTCCGGCGCTATCACCGTCAAAACAGAGTAAGGTCTCGGACGCCGTACGAAAAAGCATCTGTAGTTGACCTTCACCCAATGCTGTACCACTGGCGGCGACCGCATAGTCCATACCCGCCTGATGCAGCGTGATCACATCCAAATACCCTTCTACCAACAGCACGCGATTAGCTCGCCGTACTCCATCCCGAGCCTGATGCAGACCATACAGTACGCGACCCTTGTGATACAAAGCACCCTCGGGAGAGTTCAGATATTTGGGTTCACGCCCATCCAGACTACGCCCCCCCAGACCCACCAATTGCCCACGTCCGTCGCGAATTGGGAAGATAATCCGGTCTCGAAAACGGTCATAAACACTACCGTCCTCGCGACTACTAACCAATCCCGCACCTAGCAGTGCGTGCTGCGCATTTTTGCCCAGACGTTGGGTGAGAAACTGCGCAGCCGAAGGCGCATAACCCAGCTCAAAGTGCGTAATCGTCTGAGCGGTAAGGCCTCGTCCTTCCAAGTATTCCTGAGCGCCTCGGTTTTCACGCAACGCCGACTGATAAAGCCTTACCGCATCCTCAAGGGCTTTCCGTAAAGGTCGCAGATCTTCCTGCTCACTTTTACCCGTCGATTCTTCCGGTAAAGACATACCCGCATCTTCCGCCAGCACGGTAACCGCTTCGGGAAAAGACAAACGATCATGCGCCATTAAAAAGCCAATAGCGTTACCGTGTGCATGGCATCCAAAGCAGTAATAAATCTGCTTATCTGGGCTCACCGAAAAAGAAGCGCTTTTTTCCTGATGAAAAGGACAGCAAGCCCAAAAATCTTTGCCTTTCTTTTTGAGACGCACCCGCGCATCCACCAAGCGGACCAAATCCGTATGCTCAAGTACGGCATCGATGAAAGCCGGAGAGAAAGTCGCCATACCTCAGCGTAGCTCCAACTCACTGACACCACCACCACCTTGCTCGGGACGCGCCATGCGCCACTGGCTGACGCGCGCGTCCTGCGCAGCAAATTCCCGCACCATTTCCGCTAAAACACCGTTCCCTTTACCGTGCAAAATTTCAACCTGTTGGCGACCGGCGGCAATAGCCCCATCCACATGTCGACATAAAGACTGCCAAGCATCGTCCCGCAACTGACCGCGCAGATCGAGACGCCAAGGATGACTTTCAGGAGACGAAAATTGTGTACTGCCCTTCTCTACCGGCATCTGCACCGTCGCATCGACCAAAAATTGAGCGGCCGGTATCCAGAGCTGCTTACCGCGCAAGGCTATCTGTACGCGTTGCTGAGTCTCATCCACGCGTAGCACTTGCGTCACCTGGCGGAGCGGCAAAAAAAGACCTCTGCTGCCAATGACTGGCAAGAGCGATTGATTATTGGTCAAAACTTTGAAAGGGGAACCTAACTGCTCCAAAGTGACGGTGGCTGCCTGGGTGTCGCGTCCAGCCTTGAGATGGGCAATTGTTTTATGCACTTCAACTCGGGCGTTTGCAAGAACCTGCGCCCACTCCTTCCGGGCCGAACTCGCCGCCTGCTCCCGCTCTTGTCGCGCCACTTCCAATTCGCGCGCCAACCGCCGGGCAGCACGATCCGCCTCGGCACGCGCCTGCGTCGCTTCATCTCTTGCTTGCTGCGCCTCCTGCAACAATCCTTCGCGGCGCATTTCCCAACGTTCCCAGTCTTCTCGATCATCGGCATACAAGGCCGCAGCGCGCAGCATCAACGCTTCCGGCATTCCTACTCGACGCGCAATAGCCAATCCCTGACTCGCACCACCCACGCCCCAAAGTAACTGATAAGTGGGTGCTAAACGCTCCGCATCAAAGCCCATACCCGCCAGCACTACGCCATCATGACTAAGAGCGTAGCGCTTCATGATTTCAAGATGACTAGTTACCAACGTGCACGCTTTTGCACTCAGCAGGGATTCCGCCACCGCCTGCGCAAGCGCTCCACCTTCCCGAGGATCTGTACCATTTCCAAGCTCGTCCAGAAGTACTAGGGAATGCCCGTCGGCTTGCTCCAGAAGCATTTTCAAGCGTCGCACCTGCGCCGAAAATGTGGAGAGATCCGCATGAATATCCTGAGCATCACCGATTACGGCAAATCCTTGAAGGAAATGACCAAAGCGACCTTCAGCAGCTACTGGAAGCCCCATATATGCCATCAAATGGTTTAATCCTAGTGCTTTGAGGATAGCCGTTTTACCACCCGTATTCGGACCGGTAATCACGAGTTGATGAAAGGCCTTGCCCAGCGCCAGCGTATTACCCACGACTTGACCAGGATGTTGTAAACAGAGTAAGGGATGGCGGAGATTATTCAGGTCAAATGAGGGATGACTATCTACCACGGCCAAACTACCCTGATACCCTTTACCCAATTCAATACCCGCACGTACGCCGTCCAACCGTCCAAGGTGTTTTAGCGCTTGAAGAATTCCCGGAACTTCCATACGCAGCACGGCACTCAAAGCACGCAGTACTTTTTCCTGTTCCTGCAGCTCGGCATGGCGATCCTGAATCAGTTGATTATTCAAATCCACCGCCGCCAGAGGCTCCACAAAAAGGGTTTCACCGCTGGCCGAACGATCATGCACAATCGCTTTGATTCGACCCTTGTGACTGGCTTTGAGCGGCAACACAAAGCGTTCATTGCGCTGCACGATAATCTGGTCTTGCCAAAAATCCTGCCAATTGGGATTACGCAAAAATCCCTGCATAAAGCGTTGGAGATCTACGCGGCTATTTCGCAGTCGATGACGAACTTCGGAAAGCTCAGGACTGGCAGCATCAAGGAGCTCGCCATCCTCATCTAAGGATTGCTGCAGCCGTCGGTGTAACCCCGCCGGGGGTTCCAGTTGCGCAGCAAGATCCGTCAAAGGGTCCTGACATTCACGCAAGGCCGATGAATAAGCTTTTTGCGCCCGCAACACCCACAAAACGTCGCGCAAATCCCTACCACTCAGGACCGCACCCGGTCTTTCAGCAAGGTTCAATAGGGGGGTGATTTCTGGTAAATCTGTACTCGGCAGGAAAAACCCTTCTTCCTGGCGTTGCGCCACCCACAGAGACCCGTTCAGACGTTCTTGAATTTCCACCCAAGAAGCCCAAGGGGAAAGGGCTTCGACATAATTACGACCGTAACCATGGGCGCATTTTTGCAACCAAGCTGCCCGAATGTCTTCCGCATCTAGGGCTTTCCAGAAATTGTTTTGCCAGAGAGACGCCTCTCCCATAGCTTTCACTGCGCTCATTTCTTATTCAGAAGCGCCTTCACTTTTTCGGCAACTTGCGCCATGTCCGCCCGACCTTGAAGCTGCGGCCGCAGCGCGGTCAGTACTTTACCCATCTCCTTGGGACCACTGGCATTTGTCGCCGTCAAGGCATTCGCAATCAGCACGTCGACTTCTTCGGTACTCAGCGGTTCAGGGAGATAAGCGGAGAGAATAACAATCTCTGCATCCTCTTTGTCCGCAAGATCAGGGCGGTTTCCCGCTCTGAACTGAGTGGCGGAATCCTTGCGCTGTTTGATCAGCTTATCGACGATATTCAACATTTCGGTATCGTCAAGCTCACGTCGCTCATCTACTTCGCGCTGTTTGATGGCCGCCTGAAGCATGCGAATCGTGATAAGTCGCTCAGATTCCCGAGCGCGCATTGCCGCCTTCATATCTTCCTGAAGACGTTCGCGTAAGGACATTGCTAGTACAACCGAACCAAGCGCATGGATTGTCGACGCATCCGCTTCAACGCCCGCTTGCGGGCTGCAGCAGCCTTGCGCTTCCGCTCTTCCGTAGGCTTTTCGTAAAACTCACGGCGGCGCACCTCGGTCAGGACACCGGCTTTTTCACAGGAACGTTTGAAGCGCCGCAGCGCAACTTCGAAGGGCTCATTCTCTTTGACGCGAACAGTTGGCATAGAAGGTTTCGGACCTCATTCAAATTAAAAGGTTAACGAGAAAGGGGCAGATTATAGGGAGATCAAGGCCCTGAGTCAAAAAACTTCTTCCTGATTGCGCGTTGTAAAAAGCGCAATACAATACGTTGCATCTACTTGACACGAGGTTGAAAAAGAATACTAATATATAAAAAGGTAAAATACCTTTGAAAATAAAATATTAGACTAACATGTTATAGTAATAGCCCTCGAAGCGGGAAGGTTCATTCATGCAAACGGAAGCCAGACACTTAGCTGAAGAAATACCGGACGTCTCGCCGGCCATCAATCCTCCTCCGATGGAGGACTTTATGGAGGATGACCACAACAGCGGACCTTTTCTCAGTCAAAAAAAAGAATTACAGCTGATTCGCCGACTTCGTCAGGGGGACGATTGCGCCCGTGCGACGCTGATTTCGGCACACATGCCGCTCGTTAAAGCCGTTGCTCGCGGCTATCGCAACAAAGGACTGAATCAGGAAGACTTGTTTCAAGAAGGCTACATGGGCTTATTGCGGGCTGCCGACCGCTTTCGTGAAGGTCTCGGCACACGATTCTCGAGTTATGCGACCTGGTGGATTCGCGAAGCCATGCAACGCGCATTAATCCGTTCCCGATTTATCCGCTTACCCGACTACCTTGCCAAGTCGCTACACGCCTATCTGCAACGTAGTGACGAAGAACATGAAAATAGTAATGCGGATGACAAGCGCGAACAGCGCCGCGAAGCGCTTGGTGTTCGTGAAAGCACCATGCGCGCCTTGGACTTTGCTGATATTCGCGTTTTTTCTCTGGATGAAGAATTTCAGGATGGACCCAGTCGGGTGGAGCAAATTCCTGGCGATTCGTCGGGTCCAGACGCGGACTATGATCGCGATTCCATTTGCAAAGCGCTCCGCGAACATCTTGCCGAACTGAATGACAAACAGAGAGAAGTCATGATCTTTCGTTATGGAATCCATGGCGACGCACCCATGACCCTAGAAGCAGTGGCCGAACGTATGGGCGTCAGTCGCGAAGCCGTTCGTCAACTGCAGGTCCGCGCGCTGACACGATTACGTCAGTCGCTCTCGGATAGTGGCTGGGGTGCTTGACGTTCCGCCAACAATTGCAGCAACCGGCGCGTAGCCAAGGCGCGATGGCTCACCTGATTTTTTTCCGCAACACTCCACTGCGCCGCACTGCGCTCACTACCCAACGGCCAGAAGAGTGGATCATAACCAAATCCACCCTCACCCTGTGGGGCGACACCAATATGCCCCGACCAAAAACCTTGGGCCACCAATGGCGAGGAATCCTCTGCGGAGTCCAGAAAAACCATACAGGTTACATAATAGGCAGCTCGCGCTTGCCCTTGAAAAGCGGCCATTGTTTGCAAAAGCAACGTGTTATTTTCTGAATCACTGGCATTCTCACCAGCATAACGGGCTGAATAAAGTCCCGGCGCACCATGTAACGCGGGTACACACAGCCCAGAATCTTCCGCTAACGCTGCCATACCACTTTGGGACGCTCCGTGGCGCGCTTTGAGCAAGGCGTTTTCAACAAAAGTAAGACCGGTCTCTGCAACACTTTCAATCCCGAGCTCACCTTGTCCACGGAGTTGATATCCCTGAGCAGACCAAATCGCCTGCATTTCCCGAACCTTGCCCGCGTTTGCAGTAGCCAGAAGCACAGGAATCATGGCAAAGCTTCCGGAATTTCTTGACGCTGGCGTAATACCAATTCACTGATTCCTTGTTTCGCCAGAGCCAGCATCGCAGTCATCTGCGCATCACTGAAAACAGCGCCTTCAGCGGTACCCTGTACCTCCACGAAAGCCCCGGCACCGGTCATCACCACATTCATATCGACTTCAGCTTTGCTATCTTCTGCATAATCCAGATCAAGCACTACCTGCCCCTGATAGATGCCAACAGAGATGGCAGCCACCCAGTCACGCAATGGATTACTTTGAATTTTTCCTTTTCGGCGGAGACCCTGCAGCGCATCCGCCACTGCCAAACAAGCACCGGTAATACTCGCGGTACGTGTCCCGCCATCGGCCTGCAAGACATCACAATCCACCCAGATAGTGCGCTCGCCCAACGCCTGCAAGTCGACCGCAGCACGCAGACTACGCCCAATCAGACGTTGAATTTCGTGGGTTCGACCACCGACTTTACCTTTTGCCGACTCGCGCGGAACCCGCTCTTGCGTAGCACGCGGAAGCATACTGTATTCGGCAGTCACCCACCCTTTACCAGCACCCCGCAAAAACGGTGGCACCTTTTCTTCAATACTGGCTGTACAAAGCACTTTGGTGTCTCCACAGGCAATCAGTACAGAGCCTTCAGCGTGTTTGGTAAAATTACGGGTGATCTGCACAGGGCGGAGGACATCAGGCATTCTTTGACTGGGACGAATCATCTTGAAGGGGCTCACAAAATCAGGAGAGAAGGTTTTATATTGTAACCCTGTCCTTCTTTCATCATAACCCCCTATAATAAGCTTATGTCTCCTTTGTCGAGGATCTCGCGATGCCTGCTGCTGCTCATGTCGAAATCACCCAGTTTCTGAAACAGCATCATCTCGCTCAATCGCTGACCATTGCCGAGATACAAACGCTTGCCGAGTACGTCACCCACGCTCAGTTTCATCTGGATCAAGTTATCGCAGAATGGGGGTCCTTAGGTGAAGCCCTGTTTTTTTGCGTTAAGGGAGAAATGGCCATTATCCACCATACTGCCGATGGTGATGAACTGGAGGTGGTACGTGTACGAGATGGCGAAATGGCTGGAGAAATGTCATTTTTTGATCGCCAACCCCGCAGCGCACGCATTCTGGCAAAAAGTGAGGATACTCAGGTGCTGGTTCTGACCCGCGCCCGCTATCAACGATTAAAAGTTGAAAAGCCTTACATAACCACAAATATTCTCGAACAAGCCATCATCAGTCTTGATCATCTGTTTCGCAATTTATCTCAAAACTATACCGATTTTTCCACCTACATTTACGGCAAGGGCAAACATTAAGCGCTTCCCCGCTGGTTAAGCAGGTCGTGGATGCGGCGTAGTCGCTCCAGCGGATCTTGCAGCAAAAGTAGCTGCTGCTTTTCCTCCGGCGAAGCGGGTAGTGCCTGAGATAAAATCATACCGGCCGTACTGGCGTCCAGTTCAGCCGCGTCTTCCTTACCGACCAGCTCTTCCAGAATAGCACGCAGCATTTCGTCTTCTCTGCGCATGGGTACCACAGGCTCCTCAGCCCAGGGATGCACGCTGGCCACCGCTAAAGAACCCGCATAGTGCCAATCCTGAATGGTAAAGCGCTGCTGTCCCTGAACCTGGATCTGCAGAACCCCAGCCTCACCCCCCCAATTGACGATATGCGCCAGAGTGCCGACCAACTCTGGTTCGGCATGACCATCGCCACGGGTGTGCATCAGACAGATGCCAAAATCGCGGTTTTTGCGTAAAGAGCTGCTGACCATATCGAGATAACGCGGCTCAAAAACGCGTAGTCCTAATAAAGCCTTGGGGAAAAGCACTGTTCGGAGTAAAAATAGGGGGGTTTCTTCCGTATCCGTCACTTTGCTGTTCCTTTCACGAGCATTCATGAATTCCAACCTGAAACCATCATCCTCAATTTCTCTATATATACATTTGCCTTGGTGTAAAGCCAAATGTCCCTATTGTGACTTCAATTCTCACGCAGCCGAGCAAATCCCCGCCGAACGATATGCCCAAGCGCTGATTGCAGACTTAGATCGGGAACTACCGCACATCTGGGGTCGCCGATTGCAAAGTATTTTTATCGGTGGCGGCACCCCAAGCCTTTTTCCGCCCTCTGTCATAGAGCATTTACTTTCAGAGATACGGGCGCGTATCCAGCCGCTTTCGGCCATAGAAGTCACCATGGAAGCTAACCCAGGCGCTATTGAGGCCGCAGCATTCCGGGACTTTCGTGGGGCTGGGATCACCCGGCTTTCGTTAGGCATCCAGTCTTTCAATGATATATTTCTGCAAAGATTGGGGCGCATTCACGATGCAATATCCGCGCATCGCGCTATTGAAAGAGCGATTGCCGCTGAATTTACCAGCTTCAATCTGGACCTCATGTTCGCCCTCCCTGGACAAAGTCGCCTTGATGCACAATCCGATCTGCAGGCCGCACTGCGCTATCAACCGCCCCACCTTTCCCTCTATCAACTCACGCTAGAAGCCGGAACCCCCTTTGCCAGCCATCCACCCCAGCATCTGCCGGACAGCGATCAAGCCGCAGATATGGAGACCGATCTCCGCACGCAACTCGAAGCGGGCGGATTATCTCGCTACGAGGTTTCCGCCCATGCCCGCCCTGCAGAACAATGCCAACACAACCGTAACTATTGGCTTTATGGGGACTATGTCGGCATTGGCGCCGGCGCTCATGGCAAAATAACCTTGCCCGAAGGCATCTGGCGCAGCCGCAAACCCAGCCGCCCAGAAAGCTATATGAACGACGCCCTCAGTACGGTAGATTCATTAGGCAGCCGCGAATTCATTGCCCCCAAAGATCGTCCTTTTGAGTTCATGTTAAACGCCCTGCGCCTCACCGAAGGATTTCCGCTCGCCCTCTTCCTTGAACGAACGGGTCTATCCACTGTGCTCATTGAACCGCAACTGCGTCGAGCGCAACGAGACGGATTGCTCACCCTCCACCAAGAAGTCGTCAAACCCACGCCTCTGGGTATCAACTTCTATAATGATCTCTGTGCGCGCTTCATTCCTTGACAGACACCCTACCTATCCCTCATGACTTTCGGCTTCACGGCCGGTAATGGAGCCTTCACTGAACAAATACTCACGCAATTCCTTGTCGAGACGCGGCATTTTTCGGCGCAGCCATTCCAATACCATCGCCGCATGTTCAATCTCTTCATCACGATTGTGCTCTAGGACTTTTTTGAGTTCTTTATCTTTACAAGCGTCAGCACGCTGCTGGTACCAATCCACCGCTTCAAATTCTTCCATCAAGGAGGAAATTGCCCGGTGAATATCGAGCGTTTCAGGAGTCAAAGATTCAAGGGATTCATGCATCGTTTCATGTGCCATAATCAGATCCTTTCAAAATTTAGATGAAACATCCACTCAAGCATAGCCCAAAGATTCGGCAAGACCAAAAAGATCCACTGCACGGTCTGGCACGGATTCTGTCCAAGGCGGGGCTGTGTTCCCGAAGCATCGCCAATGACTGGATTCGAGCCGGAAGAGTGTCCGTGAATAATCAGGTTATTCGTAACCCAGAAGCACGTTTTTCACTCCATCATGCTGAAATAAAAGTGGACGATAAAATCCTGCAGCGTGGTGAACGCTTGGTGCTCATGCTCCATAAACCCCGAGGATACATCACCACCCGCGCTGACGAGAAAAACCGTGCGACCGTTTATGATTTACTACCCGCTGATATCTGGTTGGCACCGGTCGGAAGACTAGATCAGGCCAGCTCAGGATTATTACTATTTAGCAACGATCCAGAATGGGCGCAGCAATTACTAGATCCTGAACAACACGTTTCTAAAACCTACCACGTTCAGATTCGTCCGCCCTTGTCTGCACCAGCGCTGGAACAACTCGCAACCCATTCCGTTCTGGACGGTGAAGTCTGTTTGCCCATGCAGGTTCGGGAATTACGCTGTGGTGGAAAAACGCAGTGGCTGGAATTTATTCTCCAAGAAGGACGCAACCGTCAGATCCGCCGCGTCCTGCAACAAGCGGATGTAACCGTCTTGCGCCTGCTTCGCGTCGCCATCGGTGAATTGGCGCTGGGCGAGTTACCCTCTGGACAGTGGCGCTGGCTGAGCCCTAGGGAAGAAAAGCAATTGCGAAGCTCGGTATATTAGACATTTATTGTATTGACATGCCCATAAGTATGTTATATATTAGATATACGTTATTTGATGATGGAGAATATCTTATGGAAATGGAACAAGAATTTTCCTTTGTTGGCCTCATTTATACCTTGGAAGAAGCGGGTTATTGTTTCGCAGATGTTTCCGATGAAGAATTGCGCCAGGCTTTTCTGAATAATCAGGATCTTCGCGATCTCGCCGTGTTGCGTGCGGCCTGAACTCCGCCGAGCCTTGAGCTCGGAGGGTGAACCCACTAATTGACCGGTCCTTTGGGGCCGGTTTTTTTACGCGCTGAAACTCACGAATCTTGCCAGCACGTCGCCCCCACTTTATACTGACCGTTCGGTCGATACCGCTTTGCTGCGTATTTACCTCATTCTGCGCTAAACGTTGCAACCCAGAGCGTCGCCGGATATTTATTTTCGGCTGGTTCGTCACAGAAAGGAGCCTTGTTCGTGGCGCAAGAGCAGTCCACTTCCCGAATCATGATTACGATTGCGGTTATGCTTGCCGTGGTGATGCAAGTGCTTGACTTGACCATCGTCAACGTAGCGCTGACCTACATGCGCGGCTCTCTGCAGGCCAATAGCGATCAGATTACCTGGGTCCTGACCGCCTACATGGTGGCCAATGTTATTGTCCTGCCACTGACTGGGCTGCTGGTAGAACGCTATGGCCAACGCAACATCATGCTCTGGAGCGTGGTTGGTTTTGTCATTTCTTCCGCGCTCTGCGGTCAATCACACAGCTTGACCGAGATTGTCCTCTGGCGTTTTCTGCAAGGTATATTTGGAGCCTCTTTAGCCCCCGTTGGGCAAACCATCATGCTCGGTGCCTATCCTTCTAATAAACGCGGGCAGGCTATGGCGATTTTGGGTATGGGCATCATGCTTGGGCCCATCCTGGGGCCCACCCTGGGCGGTTATCTCACGGACACCCTGAGTTGGCGCTGGGTGTTTTATGTGAACATTCCCTTTGGCATTCTCGCTTTTCTGCTCATGCAGAGTGTTCCCGATGGCGGCAAAAGCGCCAACCCCCGGCCTGTGGACTGGACAGGCTTTGGGCTGATGGCTCTCGGTCTAGGCAGCTTACAGGGGGTACTCAGCCTTGGGGATCAAGATGACTGGTTTTCCTCAAAAACTATCATCATCCTGACCCTGATTATGATACTTGGACTGCTGTTTTTTGTCTGGCGGTCCTTGTCGGTCAAGCATCCGGTGGTCGACCTGCGCTTACTCAAAGATCGAAATCTCGCCATTGGCAGCATGGGTATCGGTATATTTGGATTAGCTTTATTTGGGACAATGGTCATCTTGCCGATTATGCTGGAAACGTTGATGCACTATGAGGCATTCACGGCCGGACTGGTCATGGCTCCCCAAGGTATTGGTGCCATGATCGCCATGATGTTGGCCGGACGTTTGCTGGGGCGAGGCGTGAATCCACGCAACATTGTCCTAGTCGGTATTGTCTTCGGCACCTTTGGTACCTACCTGACCACGCTCTATAACCTGAATATCAATATGGCGTGGGTGATTTGGCCCAGCTTTATTCGTGGAATTGGTTTTGGACTCGTGACCATCCCTTTATTCACCCTGGCTTTTACCACCCTGAAAAAATCCCAGCAGGCCGAAGGATCGGGAATTTTTAACCTGATGCGGACCCTAGGTGGCAGCATCGGCATTGCTGTGGTGTCCACCGTTATGAGTCAGGAGACTCAGGTCGGATGGAATCAGATGAGCAAATTCATCAATCCCTTCAATCCGGCCTTACATCAGTATTTGGCGGCTGCTGGAATGACTCAGAATCCTACAACCTGGCAAGTATTGGGCAACGTGGTACTTTACAGCCAAGCGAACATGCGGGGCACTTTGGATGCTTTTGTTCTCGTGGTTTACGGTTTTTTGGTAATGATCCCCTTAATTCTGTTCCTCAAAAAACCGGCCCCTGATAACCATACGCCGCCGTCCTCGCCAAATATCAGCGAATAGTGGTTAAGGTGCGGCCGTTTTTTCTAAATGCGGCGACGTAGGTAGCCAAAGCGTTCGCGCAAAACCCCAGTCCAGCAGTTTCAAACTCTGCCAAGAAGCTTTCCAGAAACCTCGATTTTCGTCGGTGAACGAGGGCACTCCCAGTATCACAGCGATGAGTTGTACGCCATTTTGCGTACCTGTTGCCACCAAGCAATGTCCTGCGGCGTCGGTATAGCCGCTTTTCATGCCGGTAATGAATGGAACGCGACCCACCAGAAGGTTTGGGTTGGGACTGGTGATACCCGCATAGGTAAAGTTTTCGTGGTTAAAAAAATGCATGTACTGCGGGAAGTCCGTCATGATGCGCCGAGTCAGTACAGCAACATCGTAGGGACTCGCCATGTTGTTAGGATGAGGCAAACCATCGGGATCGTAATAAGTAGTCGACAACATGCCAATTTTACGGGCTGTCTGATTCATTTCCCGAACAAATGCCGGCACACTACCGGCCACTAGGTGCGCTGCTTCGACTGCTGCATCATTACCCGACGGCACGGTCATTCCCAAAATCATCTGACGCACCGTAAAGGGCAAACCGGGATGCATGAACATGCTGGAGCCTCCGGTCTGCAACGCGGCTTGGCACGGCACAAAGTTCTGGTTCAGCGCGATTTTGCCGCGACTAACGTCCTTGAACAGCAGGTAAAGCGTCATCAATTTGGTGATGCTGGCAATAGCGTAGGGCTGATAAGCGTTTTTAGCCGCAATAATGGCACCCGTATTGGCATTCATCAGAATATAAGCGCGCGCATCAATAGGCGGTAATCCGCTGTTGTCATTCGCCTGCGCAGAAGATATCCCCAGCAACAAGGTCCATCCCAGCACATACAGGCTGATCCAAGCCATTTTTTGCAGCAATACAAGTCTAGATGAAGGACAAGCGATTTCAGAAACAGAAGCCAGCATGGTCGCACCTCCCCGCATCAGCAGGAGCAAAAGGTTAAAGCATTTTCTCAGGATGATGGGATATTAGGCTATTTCTGATGGCTTGCCTATATTCTGATAACGATGCCCCATGAGTGTGTGATGAACAATCTGGATGCCCAAATACAAAACCGATAGACTGGTCGGTATGATATTACACGCCTCTCTCTCTTACGCCACGCTTGCACATTTACCATTACTCTGGGGACTCGCCGGACTCATTGTTTTGGTGGCTTTCTATGTCCGGGCAGTCATCGGCTTTGGTTCTGGACTCATCTCAGTCGCTCTGCTCACCCTTATTTTTCCTATCAAGGAAGTCGTGCCGGTGGTTCTGCTCCTAGATTTATTGGGCTCCGTTTTACTGGGCGCCTACGATTTCAAAGAAATGCACTGGCCCGAATTGCGTTGGCTCATTCCTGGCAGCATTCTCGGCCTGGCCATTGGTTCGTTTATCCTCGCAGATACCAATGCCCAGAATTTGACCCGCTTTCTGGGGGTTTTTATTTTGGCCTATGTCATCTATGCCCTGATTATGAAACCTGAGCGCCTCCCTCGGGTCAGCCTGCCATGGGGAATGCCCTTGGGTATTTTCGGTGGCATCGTCGGGAGTCTCTACGGTGGCGGCGGACCACCTATCGTGGCCTACCTCCAAATGCGTCATTTGGATAAACGCGCTTTTCGCGCCACCTTTCAGGGCATAGCGCTTACGGACAATGTTCTGCGCGGTTTTATGTACGTTGCTCTGGCGTTATTGACTTGGCAGTTGGCCATCGGCTTCCTCATGCTGATCCCACCCGTACTCATCGGCCTCTGGGCGGGTAATCGCTTGCACATGCGAATCAATCAGCGGGCTTTTTTACTGGGTACGCTGGCGTTATTGACCGTCGTTGGTCTCAAATACCTCATCTAACCTGGGAGCGTAAAAATTATGATGCGCAGTATGGATGAACTGAAACAACAAGCACAGGGTGCACTTTCTCTAAACATTGCCTTTATCGGAGTCGTCAATGGCCTATTTAGTACACTGCACCGACTAGGTAGTGCTGATTCCACAGCTTTGGCCTCAGCAGCGGGCATGGATGAAGGCTATGTTCTGCGTTGGTGTGATGCCGCCTATGCTTTTGGCTGGCTAGAACTAAATGCCGAAAATCGCTGGCAACTCAGCGAAGATGGCGACAGCATGCGGCCCGAAGCAAAAGACAGTCGTATGGCCACAGCAATAGGCTCGGTTCTTTCGGCGCACATGGCGGAAAGAGCCGCAGGACTCATGCGCACGGGTGAACGACCGGGAGAACAGGTACTCGCCGAACGGGAAACCATTTTGCCTTGGTTTGGCACTATGCTGGAAAGCAACTTCCGAAAAACCTTTGAAGAAAAAATTTGTCCCAAGGTGCCCCTATTTGCCGAAGTAGATGCCCGAGGCGGTCTTGCGGTGGATCTCGGATGCGGAAATGGTTGGTATCTGCGAGCCTTAGCACAGCGCTGTGGAAATCTGCGCGGATTGGGACTTGACGGATTTGCAGAAAATATCCGGCAGGCCACCCACAAAGCCGTGGAGGAAGGTCTCGGCGAACGGCTACAATTTGCATCTGGCGACATCCATCAATTCCAACTGCCAGAAGCTGCCGATCTCATCGCCATGAACCGCGCTTTACATCATGTCTGGGAAACACGCGGCGCGATATTTGACCGCTTACGTGCGCAACTAAAGCCCCAAGGCGCTATTGTTATCTGGGAGCCCGCCTGGCCAGAAGATCATCGCGCATTGAACACACCCGCGTTACGTGGCATGGCATTTCAGAATCTCACGGAACACGTACAAGGTAATCATTTTCTACACCCCGAAGAAATTGCCAAAGCCTTACAGGACGCTGGGCTACAACCCGAAATTCATCCCTTCGGCTCGGATGTGGTGGTGGTTGGTCGCGTCTGATCCTAAGCGCGCTCGCCCGAAGGCATCATTGTATTATTGCAATAATGCCGCGTTGTCTTTATCCTACGCGGCAATGGGGCGGTAGCTCAGCTGGGAGAGCGTCGCGTTCGCAATGCGAAGGTCGGGAGTTCGATCCTCCTCCGCTCCACCAAATTGAGGTACCCTAGCAATAGTAGACAGTCCCGTTTCAAGCGGCCAACCGTGTGAAAAACTGTGTGAACGCAGCGGGGGGTCAGGTAGCCAACTCTTGAATGAAGGCGTTGGCGGTTGTAAAAAATTTCGATGTACTCGCGAATGGCCGATCCTGTCTAGGCGCGGGTCTCGAAGCGTTGTTTGAGGCTACCTCATGCGGAGATTACTCATCCTATTTGCCGCAAAGTACGCGGAGAATAGCTTGCCATTGCGGCGAATTGGGTATTTAATCTCCGCATGGATAGTGGAAAAGAACTCTACATTTGGCAGACTGACGATTGGCCACATTGGCGCTACGACCTGTCAATTCTAGCGGGACCGCTCGCTGACGTGAGCCGTGTTCAGGGCTTGCTACTCGGTCGCTTGGCAGACGTTGGGATGACACTGCGCGATCAGGCCAGCCTTGCGGCCTTGACCGAAGACGTAGTCAAGACCAGCGAAATCGAAGGCGAATTGCTGAACGTGGAATCCGTGCGGTCATCCATCGCTCGAAAACTGGGCGTGGACATCGCTGGGCTTGCCCCAGTGAATCGACATGTGGACGGGGTCGTTGAGATGGTTCTCGACGCCACTTCGCGTAGCGCCGAAGCGCTGACTGCCGAGCGCTTATTTGGCTGGCACGCGGCGCTGTTCCCGACCGGATACTCGGGCATGAGTAGGATCGCTGTAGGCCAGTGGCGAGTTGATGCCGATGGCCCGATGCAGGTCATTTCCGGGTCGATGGGTCGGCGCAAGATTCATTTCCAGGCGCCGCCAGCGGATGTGTTGGCTGCAGAGACGGCACGCTTTCTGGCGTGGGCGAATGAGGAAACCGGCGAGCCTGCGCTCGTCAAGGCAGGGCTGGCACATCTGTGGTTTGTGACACTCCACCCCTTTGACGACGGCAACGGGCGCATTGCACGCGCTGTGGGCGATCTGTTTCTGGCACGCGCCGATGGCAGTCCGCAGCGCTTCTACAGCCTGTCGGCGCAGATCCAGCGGGAGCGCCGGGACTATTACGACATCCTGGAACGCACGCAGAAAGGCACGCTCGACGTCACATGCTGGCTGTTGTGGTTCCTCGGCACGCTCGGACGCGCTGTTTTCAGCGCGCAAACCACGCTGGATGCCGTCCTGATCAAGGCGCGCTTCTGGCAGAGCTGGGCGGGCACATCACTGAACGAGCGGCAGGTTAAGTTGCTCAACCACTTGCTTGATGGCTTCGAGGGCAAGCTCACCAGCAGCAAGTGGGCCGCCATCGCCAAATGCTCGCCCGACACTGCACTGCGTGACATCACGCAGTTGCTGGACTTGAGCGTGCTGAAGAAATCCCCCGGCGGCGGACGAAGTACCGGCTACGAATTGGCGGATCTGTAGCCGGAGCCACAAGCGTCAGTCAACCCGGCAGCGATGCGAGGGCCTACTGCAACGTTCTGTACTGGCCGCCCGGGGCGGTCATCACGTCGATACCCAATTCTTTGGTGTTCTGCAACAACGCTGTGCCAATGCCATGACCTCGTCGCGATCAAAGCGGATGAGCTTTTGGAGCCGGTGATATGGGATGCTTGACGATAGTGACATTCTAAGCTGCGACGACTGTGGTACTAAAACCGCAATCTGGTTCATTGTCCGCCCGTCGCACTCGTTCCTGGTATACCCACTGAAGCCTTCCACTGCTGCATCTGGCCAATAAGTGGCGACTCCGCGCAGGATTGTGGACTCAGAGAGCTGCAAGCGCTGGCCCACTCGCCGGTGACGCCAAAAAATTTAGCGGCAGATTGCATCTGCTGTGACGACGCACCCGTTGCTGCGGTACTCATCGCGCGATAAGCCGTAGCACGGGTTTTGGCCCAAGTAGAAACGCCTTGCCAACAAGCACTCTGCGCTGTTCCGCTCAGCGCTGCACATTTGGCACTCTCCTGACGCGCCTTCACCATATCCCCCTGCCATGCTCCCGAAAAAGAAGATTTAGCACTGGCTACACCTTGCGTCATCGCTGACTGAGCACTACTGAGCGACTGATGAGCAGAGGTTTTTATGCTGTTGAGTGCTTGGTTAGCGGGTTGCGTGACACTGGCAGTCGAAGGTACTTCTCCGGAAAGCGGCGTCAGCGGCAAGGCCGAAGACGAGTAACTCACGCGAGGTGCTGTCGGTACTGCGGGCGCAGCCAGCGTCGGAGCCGCTGCTATCGGTGTCGCTGGCGCAGGAACAGATGCCAGATTATTCTGCGGCAAGGAAACCGCCGACGGCACCGGATAAGCATTTTGTGCCTGTGGTGCCAAACCATTACTGGTAGCCGTACCGCAACCTGATAAAGCCAGCAAAACGCCCGCAGCCAATAATGATTTTTGCAGCCAACCCATAAATACTCCTTAGCTTTTTGGTATAAAATTCTAACAGCAAGCTTAACACCGGATATCACACAATCAAGCAACAATCATTCAGTATCACGCATCTGATTGGCTGGTACGCGTTGACCATTGTCCATCATGCCCCTAGAATATGGGCAATCTACGCGGGAGGGGGCACCCTCCTTTTTTTGCATCTTCTTGGTAGGCGAGGTAAGAAAGTGCAGGCGGTCTTGGCATTGGCAGACGGCAGTATTTATCGCGGCACGGGCTTTGGCAGTGCCGGCTTGGCCGTTGGCGAAATCTGTTTCAACACTGCAATGACGGGATACCAGGAAATTCTGACGGACCCCTCCTATCGAGGGCAAATCGTCACGCTCACCTATCCGCACATTGGCAATACCGGGATGAATCCCAACGATATGGAAGGCGCGCAAATATACGCTTCAGCGCTGGTGGTTCGTAATTTGCCTCGCCGTCCCAGCAATTGGCGCAGTACGCAGGATCTCTGTAGCTTTCTGGTCGACCACGGTATTCCGGCTATTGCAGGAGTCGATACCCGCGCACTCACTCGCCGCCTGCGCGATGGTGGTGCCCAAAATGCGGCGGTACTGGTTGGCGATACCGTCAGCGATACCGAAGCATTAGCGGCTGCCCGCAGCTTTCCGGGCCTGTTGGGACGAGATCTTGTACAGGATGTGGCCAGTAGCACCGACTTCGAATGGACACTGGCCACCGGTCAACCAGAGCAAGGCTATCGCGCTCAGAACGTCGATCAGACGAAATATCATGTTGTAGTGTATGATTTTGGCAGCAAGCGTAACATTCTGCGCTTGTTGGCAGACCGTTTCTGCCGCGTCAGCGTTGTTCCCCCGCGTACGCCCGTCACCGAAGTGATCGCCCTGCACCCCGATGGCGTGCTGTTTTCTAATGGTCCTGGCGATCCAGATGCCCTCGACTATGCACAACAAGCCATGCGCGAAATCATTGCCGCGCGCATCCCTACTTTCGGACTGTGTCTGGGGCATCAGTTGCTCGGCATTGCCCTCGGTGCCAAAACCATCAAAATGAAATTTGGCCATCACGGTGCCAATCATCCCGTCAAAGATCTGCGCAGTGGTCGGGTACTGATTACCAGTCAGAATCATGGCTTTGCCGTAGACGAAAACACGTTACCCGATTCCGTAATGGTTACCCACAGCTCACTTTTTGACGGCAGCTTGCAAGGCATGGCCCATAAAGAACTGCCCGTATTTTCTTTTCAGGGACATCCGGAAGCCGGGCCAGGACCTCATGACGCCAGCATTATTTTTGATGATTTTGTGCAGGCCATGACTCAATATGGAGCACGCCCGCATGCCTAAACATCAAGACATCAAATCCGTCCTGTTGATTGGCGCCGGTCCGATCATCATCGGTCAGGCTTGTGAGTTCGACTATTCGGGGGTTCAGGCCTGCAAGGCACTGCGCGAAGAAGGCTGCCGGGTCATTCTGGTCAACTCCAATCCTGCGACCATCATGACCGACGCGCAAACTGCCGATGCTACTTATATTGAACCGGTAGAATGGCGCACGGTGGCACGCATTATCGAAATGGAACGTCCCGACGCCATTCTGCCGACCATGGGTGGGCAGACTGCGCTGAACTGCGCATTAGACCTGCACCGTGAAGGTATTTTGCAAAAGTACGGTGTGCGTCTGATTGGCGCCTCTGTAGAGGCTATTCGTGAAGCCGAAGACCGAGGCCTTTTCAAAAAAGCTATGCAGGAAATTGGTCTGGAGGTCGCGCGTTCCGCTTTCGGACACGACATGGATGGCGCCCGCCAAATTGCCGAAGATATCGGATTCCCCGTTATTATTCGACCGTCCTTCACCTTAGGCGGTACGGGTGGTGGCATCGCCTATAATCGCGAAGAGTTTGAGGATATTGCTTCGCGCGGGCTCGAAGCCAGTCCTACCCACGAAATCCTGATTGAAGAATCCATCATCGGTTGGAAAGAGTTTGAAATGGAAGTAGTTCGCGATCAGGCAGACAACTGCATTATCGTCTGCTCCATCGAAAACCTGGACCCTATGGGCATCCATACCGGCGACTCCATTACCGTTGCACCTGCGCAGACTCTGACTGATCGTGAATACCAGCGCATGCGCGACGCATCTATTGCTGTCTTGCGGCGGATCGGCGTCGATACGGGCGGTTCTAATGTGCAGTTCGCCGTCAATCCCGAGGATGGACGCCTGATCATCATTGAAATGAATCCACGCGTATCCCGTTCCTCCGCGCTGGCTTCCAAAGCAACCGGCTTCCCCATCGCCAGAATCGCCGCCAAACTTGCACTGGGTTTTACCCTAGACGAACTCCGCAACGATATTACTCAGGCGACACCGGCCAGTTTTGAGCCGACCATTGATTATGTTGTCACCAAAATCCCCCGCTTTGCCTTCGAGAAATTTCCAGAGGCCGACGCCCACCTGACCACCCAAATGAAGTCTGTGGGCGAAGTCATGGCCATCGGTCGCAGTTTTCAGGAGTCTTTGCAAAAAGCGCTGCGCGGACTGGAAACCGGAGTCGATGGACTGGATGAAAAGCTCATCGGTAATAGTCCGGAAACATTGCAAAAACTCGAACAAGAACTGAGAGTACCCGGACCAGATCGCCTCTGGTACTTGGCGGATGCCATCCGGCGCGGCTGGGATCACGATACTCTGCAACACATCACGCATATTGACCCTTGGTTCCTAGATCAGATTTTTGAAATTATCGAAACTGAAGAAAGTCTACGCGGGATAGCGTTGGCGAACCTCGATGCGCAACGCTTGCGGGAACTCAAGAGCATGGGCTTTGCTGATCGCCGCTTAGCCCACCTGCTGGGATGCCAAGAGTCGGTATTGCGTGTGCATCGGCAAAAGCTCGGTATTCGTCCCGTCTACAAACGCGTAGATACCTGCGCTGCTGAGTTTCAATCGCCGACGCCTTACTTATATTCCACTTACGAAATGGAATGTGAAGCTGAACCCACTACCAAACCGAAAATCATGATACTGGGTGGCGGCCCAAACCGGATCGGTCAGGGTATAGAGTTTGATTACTGCTGCGTTCATGCGGCTATGGCGCTTCATGAAGATGGTTTTGAGACCATCATGGTCAATTGTAATCCCGAGACTGTCTCAACAGACTACGATACTTCTGACCGCCTATATTTTGAGCCCTTGACCTTAGAGGACGTGCTGGAAATAGTGGCGGTAGAAAAGCCCCAGGGGGTCATCGTCCAGTTTGGTGGTCAGACGCCGCTCAAGCTTGCCAATGATCTCGAAGCTGCCGGAGTGCCGATTATCGGCACCACCCCAGACTCCATTGATCTTGCTGAGGACCGCGAGCGTTTTCAGCAACTCTTGCAGCAACTGGGTTTGCGGCAACCAGAAAACGCCATAGCCCGTAGCGCCGCAGAAGCACTGAGTAAAGCCCAGGAACTAGGCTATCCCTTGGTGGTGCGGCCTTCGTATGTGCTGGGTGGACGCGCTATGCGCATCGTCTATGCGGAAGAAGACCTGCAACGTTACATGGAAGAAGCGGTACGCATTTCCAATGATCAGCCCATCCTGCTTGACCGTTTCCTCAATGATGCACTCGAAGTGGACATTGATGCCGTTGCCGATAAGGACCAACAAGTGGTGGTGGCAGGAATCATGGAACATATTGAGCAGGCGGGCGTACATAGTGGTGACTCCGCCTGCTGCCTGCCGCCCTACTCTCTGTCGATTGAAGTGCAAGCAGAATTGCGCCGCCAAACCGTTGAGCTCGCCTTGGCACTGGGTGTGGTGGGCCTCATGAACTGTCAATTTGCCGTTCAGGAAGACCGGATTTATGTGTTGGAGGTCAATCCCCGTGCATCACGCACCGTACCTTTTGTATCCAAGGCAACCGGCTGGCCGTTAGCGAAAATCGCATCACGTTGTATGACTGGGCAGACTCTGGCCACGCAAGGCATACCGCAAATTCCCAATCCTTCTCATTTCAGCGTCAAGGAAGCCGTATTTCCTTTCATCAAATTCCCTGGTGTGGATGTGCTGCTGGGGCCAGAAATGAAGTCTACCGGTGAAGTAATGGGGATCGGTGCAAGCTTTGGCGAGGCTTTTCTCAAAGCACAAATTGGTGCGGGGGAACACTTTCCGGATTCAGGAACCGTATTTCTCAGCGTTCGCGATGCCGATAAGACGAAATTAGTTCCTGCGGCCCGAACGCTGGCAAGCCTCGGTTTTCATCTTATGGCCACCAAGGGTACGGCCGCTTTTCTCAGTGATCACGGACTGGAAGTCACCGCCGTTAACAAAGTAACAGAAGGGCGTCCGCACATTGTCGATGCCATTAAAAATGGTAAAGTACAAATCATCATTAACACCGTAGACGAGCGCCAGTCGGTACGAGATTCATTTAGTATCCGACGCGCTGCCCTACAAATGGGTTTGACTTATTATACGACCCTGGCGGGTGCCATTGCCGGTGCCGAAGCCATTCACGCCCTGATGACGGAGGAACGCAGTATTCTTCGTCTTCAAGATTTGAACCAAAACTGATAAGTACGAGGTAAATATGAGCGATAAAGTTCCCATGACCGTGGTCGGCGCACAACGTTTGCGTGACGAGTTGCAGCGACTGAAATCCGTAGAACGGCCAGCAGTCATTGAAGCCATCGCCGAGGCACGAGCTAAGGGTGATCTCTCCGAAAATGCGGAATATGACGCCGCCAAGGAACAGCAAGCCTTTATTGAAGGAAGAATCCGCGAGGTTGAGGATTTCATCGCTCGCGCCCAAGTCATTGACCCCAAGACCCTGAATACCGGTGGCAGAATTGTTTTTGCCGCCACTGTGGATCTGGAAGATGCAGAAGGTCAAGAAATCACCTATCAGATCGTGGGTGATGCCGAGGCGGATATCAAGGAAAATAAAATTTCCATCAGTTCACCGATCGCTCGTGCCCTGATCGGCAAACATGTAGACGATGTAGTAGAAGTGCGTGCACCGGGTGGCAACCGAGAATATACCATCCTTGCCGTCCGTTACGAATAATCAAAGCCCCGCGTTCTCTAGTTCCAAAGGCTAAAAACCCTAACCACTTCTCGATAGCGCACGACTGGGCAGAATCAAACCATCATGGTGCCTGCAAAAAACCATCGGCTATGAATAACTCACCAGAGGAAACCTCGTGATTCATCACATCTATCTTCTTTTTTTAGCGATGCTGCAGGGTATTACGGAGCTTTTCCCAATTTCGAGCCTCGGTCACATCATTCTGGTGCCCGCTTTGTTGCACTGGCCCATCAATCGTGAGGCGGAATGGTTTCTGCCTTTTGTCGTCGTACTCCATCTCGCTACCGCAGCCGCTCTGTTACTATTCTTCTGGCGGGACTGGGCCGCTCTGATTGGTGGTTTTGTGCGCGCAAAAGGTAGACCCAGTGGCAATCCGCACTCTCGGCTGCTGTGGATTCTTTTTATTGCCTCTATTCCAGCCGGCCTCTTGGGCTTGGCCTTGGCCCACAAAATTAAGGCGCTCTTTGGCGGTTTCAGTTTCGCGGCGGTAGCCCTCATGATCAATGGCGTCATGTTGATTTGGGGTGATCGGCTGCGCTCCCGCGACCCCAGCCATTCATTAGACAACCTGAGTTGGATGCGGGCTATTATTATCGGTTTTGCGCAATCTATGGCGCTCATTCCCGGTTTTTCGCGCTCCGGTGCTACGCTGGTAGCAGGAATTGGTGTCGGCTTGGATTACGAAAACTCGGCAAAGTTTTCCTTTTTACTGGCCACGCCGATCATTGCAGCCGCAGGTATTCTTGAAGTACCCAAGCTTTTTCATGCCCATATGCCTCATGGACTGATGGGCACGATCTTCTTGGCAGGGGCGCTCGCGGGTCTTTGCGCATGGGGTTCTGTTTGGTTTTTGATGCATTACTTTCACAAACATGAAGTCACCGCCCTGCGCCCCTTCGGCATTTATTGCATTGGCTTTGGGGCACTCGCGCTACTTATCGGTGGTTAATTTTACCTATCAGGAAGAGGATTATCAGGGGAAAGTAACCGGGCCGTGCGCTTGCCGCTCCAGCTTTGAACAGCAAGCGCCACACCCACCACAGCAAGAATATAAAATACCCCCTTATCTCCTGCCAAACTCAATCCCCATCCGCCAATAACACCGCCCACAAAAATTCCTAAAAACTGCATCATGGAATACACACCACTCGCCGCACCGCGCTGTTCAGGGAGCGTACTGCGACTCATCAAGGACGGCAAAATGGCCGAGGCGATGTTGTAACCCGCAAAAAATATTACGGCGCCGACGGCCACCGGCCAGAATTCCCGATCCATTAATCCCATAATGAGCGCACCCAAAGCAATGGCGACACCACTAATGACAAGCATCTGTCCATGCTTTTTATTTTTTTCCGCATAAATCACGGGATACAGCATTAACATCACAGAAACCACCATCACCGGCAGATACACTTGCCAGACGTCACTATCGGGGATATGCATGGCATTGACTAATTCTGGAGAAAGCACCACAAAGCTCGCTCCTAAGACCATTTGCAAGATAAAAATACCCACACTGGCGGTAAGTACTGCGGGATGCCGGAACATACGCATAGCATCCCCCCAGCTTCCCATACGATTCTGCTGATCGTGAGCGATGGGTGGAATCACTTTCCAGAGTGGGTACATCGCCAGTACGCCAAGTGCAGCGGCAACAAGAAACACCCCCGTCAAGCCCCATACGCCATAGAATACAGGACCAACCGCAATGCCCAACACATAGGCAACGGCAATACTTCCACCGATAGCCGCCATAGCTTTGGTGCGATGCTGATCGCTGGTAAGATCGCCAGCAGTAGCGAGTAGTACCGAAGATACGGCTCCGGCGCCCTGTAACAGTCGGGCCAGAATAATACCGTATATATTGTGCGTGAGCGCACCCAGCAAGGATCCGAGAATAAAGAGGATAATGCCGACAACCAAAACCGGCTTACGTCCAAAGCGATCTGAGGCAACGCCAAAGGGAAATTGTAGGGCTGCTTGAGCGAGCCCGTAAATGCCAATGGCTAAGCCCAGCAGCAAGGGCGTGCTGTACCGCAACAAGTGATTATCTAGGGCCAACACCGGCATGAGCATAAATAGACCGAGCATACGCGCGACATAAATAAAGCTCAGGCCGCTAACGGCCCGTTTTTCCAACGAGCTCATGGGCGGGCCTTTAACCCGTCCATGCGCTTTTTCAGATGAAGCCATATCCCATCACCAATTTGCCCAGTATCAAGGCAGTATATAGCAAAAATAGGTAAGAGATGGAGTAAGCGAACATGCTGCGGGCGTATTGATCCATTTCCGAGCCTTCGGGCAGTGCCTTGAGATGTAGGGCCATGCCCACAAACCAAGCGCCGGATAACCAAGCAATACCG
>Ga0172382_10002638_pt1 | contig 29565 bp, 21 predicted proteins | sample Leawel138RmetaG_FD_122245 | JGI IMG/M metagenome (GOLD analysis project Ga0172382, IMG submission 122245) | Leachate microbial communities from a municipal landfill in Southern Ontario, Canada - Leachate well 138R metaG | ecosystem: Engineered > Solid waste > Landfill > Unclassified | place...
AAAAGGCAGCAGCAACAGGGATGATGTTTTGTATAATCGCTTGCTGACTAAAAACAATTGGTATCTGAAAATGAAATGATCAACATTATGAAGTCAATTAATATGCTTAAAATCTTCAGACCTTTTATTCTGCTTGTAGTGTTGTTGGCCGGAGTCTTATTCTCCTGCAAAGACAACAATCCTCTGGACGAAAGCTATCCCGAATGGCTGGGAAGCAGTATTTACGGCTATCTTGAAGATCAGGGAAATTATACTGTCTTTCTGCAGCTCATCGATGACCTGGATTACGATCAGGTGCTTTCGCTGACTGGAAGCAAGACCTTGTTCGTGGCCGATGATGAAGCTTTTACCGCTTTTTTTAATAGTCAGAATACCTGGGGCGTCAAGTCGTACAGCGATTTCAGTCTGTCACAGAAAAAGCTCTTGCTGAATTCAGCCATGATCAATAACGCTTACCTGATCAACAAACTCTCCAGTGTCCCAGGACCTGAAGAAGGTAAATGCCTGCGCCGCACCACTGCCATATCGGTTTACGATTCTGTTCCTCTGGTGCAAGCACAGGAATTGCCCGACACCAAATATTGGCAACGTTTCAAAGACAACAACCGATCACTTTTGCTTATGAAGGACTTTACAGCTGTGCCTATGGTGCATTTTCTTCAGGATCAATTGGATAACAACAATATTACAGACGAAGACTTTAGTCTTATCTATAACGGCAGCACCAGGGAATTGAGTGATGCCCACGTTAACGGAATCAAGGTTATAGACCAAAATGTTGTTTGCCAGAATGGTTATGTGCATAAATTGGAGAGGGTTATGTTGCCCCTCGATAATATGGCCGAAGTGCTGAGAACACAGCCTGCCACTACTAAGTACAGCGCCCTGCTGGAGCGTTTTTCTGCCCCTTACTACAGTGCTGCTGCGACGAACAATTATCAGCGTCTCTACGGTGGAACCGACTCGGTTTTTGTTAAACGCTTTTTCGCCCAGCGCAGTGCCGAAGGCAGCAACCTCACTGATCCGGATGGTTATGCCACTACCGGAGTTTTGAAATTCGATCCGGGTTGGAACACCTATTACGCCGAATCGGAAGAAGTAGCCATGGAGCAGGATATGGCTGCTATGCTGGTGCCATCGAATGCAGCTTTGGATTTCTACTGGGAGAACGACGGCCGGGCACTCAAAGATTATTACGGAGTCTGGGATAGTGTGCCCGACAACGTGTTGGTAAAGTTGCTCAACAACAATATGCTCAATTCCTTCAATGCTTCTGTTCCCAGTAAATTCGATAAGGTTACCAACGATGCCAACGATGCTATGGGACTGACTATAGCCGATGTGGATTGTTGTCTTATTGCCAACAACGGAGTTATCTATGTCACGAACAAGGTTTTTGGCCCGACCAGTTACATCTCGGTTTCCTTTCCGGCCTTGATTAACGAAAGCATGAGTATTATCAACTGGGCAGTGGAGCAATTGGAATTCTATGCCTATCTGAACTCTCAGGACAGTTATTACAGCTTTATCATACCGACCAATGCAGCTTTGAAGTATTATATTGATCCGGTTTCTTACGGCAACAGTAAAACCAAATTATTTGAATTCTATTACGATCCCAGCGAAACCGATGTCATCAACAGGGTAAAGGCTCATAAATTCACCATTGACCTGGCAACCTGGACCAAGTCCGATTCCACTTCGGCCACCAATGCCGAAATTCAAAACCGCCTCGACGATATGGTCGACAATCTGATTGTAATCGGCGACATCGGCGACGGACGCAGCTATTACAAAACAAAAGCCGGAGGAACCATCAAAATATGGGATGCCGACCTGGGTGAGGGAAAGATGAGAATTGCCGGAGGCTATCAGGTGGAACAAGATACTTTCGTGACCGTAAAAACCATTTATGATCAATCGGTTTCGGGCAACGGAAAGTCATATATCCTCGAAGATGCACCCTTGCTCAGTTCCAAAAAGTCTCTTTATGCCACATTGAAGGAAAAGCCCGAGTTCAAAGTGTTTTATGATCTGATGGAAGGTAGTGATTTCTTTGTGACTCAAATGAACAAACATGCCTGTGTGGACAGAAATTGCAATCTGTTCAACGCATTTAACTATACCGTCTATGTGCCTACCAACGAATCCTTACAGGCTTTACTGGACGATGGCACTTTACCAACCTGGGAAGAGTACGAGTTGGAAACCGATGCCGAAATCAAAAAAGCCATCAAGGATTCCATAGAGAGTTTCCTGAAGTACCACATCCAGGACAATTCGGTTTTTCTCGATAAGGCTGCTGTCAGCGGTAATTTTGAAACTTCTGCCATGAATCAGGAAACGGGCCGTTTCTACAAGTTGAGTGTCGAAGGTGACGGCATACAGGGATTGGTGCTTACTGATCTTCGGGGTAATCAGCGTAGAGTGGTGCAGAGCGATGCCGGCCTGTATAATCTGATGGTCAGGGAGTACCTCTTTGACAATGCCGACAAGGAGAGAGCCACCAGTATTTTTGCTTCTTCCTATGCGTCTGTGCATCAAATAGACGGGCCTTTATTTTTTAAATAAGCTTTTAGCAGAGAATTAAAATGGCTTGTAATATCCTTTCTGTCGGATATTGCAAGCCATTACTTAATACTATAATTGCTTAAATGCCTTTGCCCAGTGCTATTGGTTTAAACGTAAATAGCAGGATTTTCAGATCCATCAGTAAAGATTGGTTTTTCAGGTAAATCAGGTCGTATTCCAGTCTTTCAACCATCTTTTCTACTGAATCGGCGTAGCCGTATTTAACCATGCCCAAAGAAGTAATGCCCGGTTTAACCCTGTATATGAGATGATAATGGGGAGCCCGCTCCACTATGCGTTCCATATAATAGCGCCTTTCGGGACGAGGGCCTACCAGAGACATGTCCGATTTGAGCACATTCCAAAGTTGAGGAAGTTCATCCAGTCGGTATCTGCGCATAAAGCGTCCAAAAGGAGTGATGCGCTCGTCGTTGAGCGACGAAAGCAAGGGCCCTTCCGGTTCCGATCGGGCATACATGGTTCTGAATTTGAGAATAGTAAAAGGCTTCATATCCTTACCCAGGCGTTCTTGCCTGTAAAGGACAGGACCTGCAGACTCCAAACGTATACGTAGTGACAAAAACAAAAAGAGTGGCGACAACACCAGCAGACCCAGTACAGAAACCAGGATGTCAGCACTGCGTTTAAGGATTTGTTCCCAGGGTTTTAACTCTACGGGGATTAAGTGTTTCAGGGGGACTCCCGGCAGTGAATAAAGTGTAATATTGGAAAACAAAAGGTCTTGCTTGTGTATGGTGGACAATATATCCAGGCGGTATACATAAAGCTTCTTCAACAGTCCTTCGGTGTAATCGCTGTCCTGTTGATCTGTGGCCAGAATCAAGGCTTCGATATGCTGCTCGTCAATGATCGTCTTTAGTTCCTCAAGCCCCCCGAGCATCTCTTTGTCTGGCACTTCCTGTTCTTCGTAACCAAGGCGTACAAAACCTTTCAAAACGTAAGCAGAACCGTTTCTGGTTTGTTGCATTTGGCGACTCAGCTTGTTGGCTTCCCTTCCACTGCCTACAATAAGGACATTAATACCCAGCTTGCCCCCGGCGTGTAAATTGAGCAGTCTGGAGGTTTGTAAAAACCGAACGAACCAGGTGCAGAAAAAATGAATAAGGAAGAGGCCGGCAAACACTCTGTAATAGAGCGTATATTGTTCTGGATAATCGTTGATTATAACGACAAAAAAGATAATCAGAGAGCCGGCCAGGGTGCTAAACAAGGTGCTCAGCAAATCGGAGGTATGATTTTTTTGCCGGGGCTTGGCGTAATAGCCGAAATAAAAATAAATAATTAACCAGAACAGAGGCAGCCCCGCACTCATCAAATAGGCCTTGGTATTCATCAAAAAATCGTTCAGGCTGCTGAAATAAACGGTGGAACGTACCTCGTAAAAACGATAAATATTAAACAATTGCCAGGCTGCCAGAGTGGCGATGTAATCCAGTATGGCGTAGCGCAGTATGTATTTTTTATCTTTTTCCATATCAAGTAAATCCGGGTCAATGCTCCTTTTGTTCAGGGCCTTATTATTTTGATTTCTCCTCTGCTGCCCAGGCTTATAATCGACGAAGGCCGGGCTTTGCCTGCAGCTTCCTTGCGTCTGTAATTGACCACATAATCGACAGCTGAGATAATGTCGTCGGAGATTTCACTGAAACAGCCGGGTGCAGGCATTCCGGAGATATTGGCCGAAGTAGACACTATGGCTTTGCGAAAAGCCCTGCATAAACCTTGTGAAAAGGCTTCTTTGCTGATTCTGATAGCCACACTGCCGTCTTCGGCAATCAGGTTTTTTGCCAGGTTTTTGGCTCCCTGGTAGATGATAGTCAGAGGTTTATCGGACAACTCTATCAAATCCCAGGCCAGATCCGGAAGATCCTGAACATAGTAATCAAGTTTACCGGGATTGTCCAGGAGCACAATCATAGCTTTGTTTTCGGCTCTTTTCTTAATTGCATAGATTTTTTCGACAGCTTCAGGATTGCCGGCATCACAACCCAGACCCCAAATAGTATCGGTAGGGTAGAGGATAAGGCCTCCCTGCGCCAGGACCTCACTGGCTATGTTAATTTCCTCCTGCAAGCTCATGTTCTTTGCTCTGTTTTTATGTATAACGTTATGCACTACAAAGATAGTATCTAAATCTTGTTTATTAATAAAATTCACATTGAAACCAACAAGAATCAAGGAATAAAAGCTTAATTTTGTAAGATTATTTTTTAAAGCTGCGTAAAATGTTTTTTGTTCAGTTTTAAGAAATCCGAGAGAGCAAAAGAAAGAAAACAATATATTATATAATGAGCAAATGGAATTTATTAAGCTTAAGCCCCGAACAAGAAAAACAGAAAGAACAGTTAGCTGAAGAACTTGGTATTAGCCCGATATTGGCAAAGTTGTTAATACTAAGAGGAATAAGCAGCTTTAGTGAAGCGAAGAGATTTTTTAGACCTCAACTGAGTGATTTGCATGACCCCTTCCTGATGAAGGACATGGACAAGGCCATAGCAAGATTGAATCTGGGCATCGCGAACAAAGAAAAGATTCTGGTCTACGGGGATTATGATGTAGACGGAGCTACGGCAGTAGCTCTGGTTTATAAGTTTTTACGCCAATACAGTTTTAACATCGAATTTTACCTGCCCGATCGTTACACAGAGGGTTATGGTATTTCTTACCAGGGAATTGATTATGCTTTTGAGCATAAAATAAAACTGATTATTGTGCTGGATTGCGGCATTAAAGCCGTTGAAAAAGTAGCCTACGCCAAAAGCAAAGGGATAGATATCATTATTTGTGATCATCACAAACCCGACGAAGTTTTGCCTGATGCTGCAGCCGTACTGGATGCTAAACGTCCGGACTGCGAATACCCCTATAAGGAATTATCGGGTTGTGGAGTAGGGTTTAAACTGATGCAGGCATTTGCCCAAAACAACGGCATACCCATATCTGAATTATTGCCCCTGCTAGACCTGGTAGTGGTAAGCATAGCCTCTGACATTGTTCCCATCACGGGTGAGAACCGTATTCTGGCTTATCATGGTCTCAAGCAATTGAATTCCAATCCCAGTGTAGGCTTGAAAGCCATCTTGCAAATCAGCGGTTTGGCTGACAAAGAAATTACAGTAAGTGATATTGTGTTCAAAATCGGCCCAAGGCTCAACGCTTCCGGCCGCATACAGTCGGCCGGCGAAGCAGTGGAACTCCTGGTAACAAAAAATCTGCGTTTTGCCAAAGAGAAGAGTTTGCAAATTGACCAATACAATCAAACCCGCAAAGGCCTGGACAGAAACATGACCGAAGAAGCCAATGCCGCAGTTCTGGCTTGTGCCAATCTGGAAGACCGCAAAGGAATAGTAGTTTATAATGAGGAATGGCACAAAGGTGTAATTGGAATAGTAGCCTCCAGACTGTCGGAAGAGTATTATCGTCCGGCTGTAGTGTTGACCCGTTCGGATGATCTGGCTACCGGATCAGCCCGTTCCGTGCCTGGTTTTGACATTTACAAAGCCATAGATTCCTGTCGCGATTTATTGGAAAATTTCGGCGGCCATACTTATGCGGCCGGTTTGTCTATGAAAATGGAAAAAGTGGAGGAATTTACCCGGCGCTTTGAGCAATATGTGGCTGATACCATTTCACAGGAACAACTTACACCTACCATAGATATAGATGCCGAGATAAAGTTTCAGGAGATTACCCCTAAGTTTTTCAAGGTACTCAGGCAATTCAATCCCTACGGTCCGGACAACGAAAAACCGGTCTTTTGCACCCGAAGGGTCTTTGACTATGGCACCAGTCGCCTGGTTGGACGTGATCAGGAGCATCTCAAGCTTGAGCTGGTTGACAGCCATTCCGAAAATATCATGAATGGTATTGCTTTTGGCATGCATGCCCACAACGATCATGTCAAATCCTTCAATCCCTTTGATATTTGCTATAATATTGAAGAAAACAATTACAACGGAAACTCTTCTATACAGTTGTTTATCAGAGAAATAAAGGCTGTAGAAAAGTAAGGTTCTGTTTTGTTCAGACATTTTTCAGGCTGATAGAGGCTTATACCTCCGGCGCATCAAGTTTCTCCGAATAATGACCACATATCACGACATTCTGAGGCAGTATTGGGGCTATGAGGATTTCAGGGAATTGCAGCTCGAAATCATAGAATCGGTTGCTCAGGGCAGGGACACTTTAGGTCTTATGCCCACCGGTGGTGGTAAATCACTCACCTTTCAGGTTCCGGCCCTGGCGATGGAAGGCATTTGTCTGGTCATTACTCCTTTGATTGCTCTGATGCGTGACCAGGTAGAAAGGCTAAAGTCTATGGATATCCGGGCTGCCTGCCTGCATTCGGGCATGACTCAGCAGGAAATTCAGATTGTGCTTGACAACTGCTTGTACGGAGACTTTAAATTTCTATACGTATCCCCCGAAAGGCTGGGCAGTGATATCTTTTTGCAAAAAGCCCTCAACCTGCCTGTCAACCTGCTGGTAGTGGATGAGGCTCATTGTATTTCGCAATGGGGTTACGACTTCAGACCCTCATACCTTAACATTGCCCATGTCCGGGAGTATTTCCCTTCTGTACCTGTCCTTGCCCTTACGGCTACAGCTACCCCAGAGGTTGTGGACGATATACAGGAAAAATTGCATTTCGCTACACCCAATGTTTTTAAAGTCAGTTTCGAACGTAAGAATCTGGCCTACGTGGTCAGGGAGACTCAGGACAAGGAAAAAGCCCTGTTCCAAATTCTCAAGGGTGTAGCGGGGACTTCCATAGTATATGTGCGCAACAGGGCCAAGACCAAGCAAATCGCAGCTTTTCTCAAGGCTGAGGGCATAGAGGCAGCTCATTTTCATGCCGGACTTGATAACCAGACCAAACAAGAGCGCCAGGCTGCCTGGAAAAACGGAAGTTGCCGGGTAATTGTATCAACTAATGCTTTTGGCATGGGCATAGACAAGCCCGATGTGCGTTCTGTTATCCACATGGATTTGCCCGATTCGCTCGAAGCCTATTTTCAGGAGGCAGGCCGTGCCGGCCGGGACGGGAAAAAAGCTTATGCGGTTTTGCTTTATCATAAATCAGACACCAGCCTGCTAAAGAAAAGGCTCAGCGATAACTTTCCCGAAAAAAAATACATCCTTAAGGTTTATGATGCACTGGGCAATTATTATCAGTTGGCTGTTGGTTCAGGTCAGGGAATGAGCTTCCCCTTCAATCTGCAGGATTTTTGCAGCAAATTTCGTTTGAATATGCTGCAGGCTCACAATGCTTTAAAAATACTGGAACTGGCCTCCTATCTGGAATTGACCGATGAGCAGGACAGTGTCTCCCGTGTGTATTTTCTGAACAACAGAGAAGATTTATATCATTTGCCAAACGCTGACAACAAAACAGATCGTATCCTGCAGGTTTTGTTGCGTTCCTATACCGGCTTGTTTTCTGATTTTGTGCGTATACAGGAAGAAGTGCTGGCTTCCAGATTGCAAATGACCAGAGAAGAAGTCTACGAGGGTTTGTTGTTTTTGTCCAGACAGGGAGTGATTCATTACATACCCCGAAAAAAGACTCCTTTTGTTTTTTACACTCAGGCCCGGGAAGAAATTGCACGTTTGCGCATAGGCCCCGAAGTTTACGAAGAACGCAAAAATCGATATTTAGAAAGAATCATCGCCATGCAGGCCTATGCTGCCGAGAATCAGCTGTGTCGCAGCAAAAGACTTCTGCATTATTTTGGCCAGAACCGGGTGTCCAATTGCAAACAATGCGATGTTTGTCTTAAGAAACAGCAGGAAGGCTTACGTCAATATGAATTTGAAGATATCAGCAAAGACATGCTAAAAGCACTGGATAACAATCATCCGGATCTGGAAGAATTGATAGACAGCCTGCCCTACGAAAAGCAAAAAAGCCTTAAAGTATTCAGGTTTCTCTGCGACAGAGGCGATATTATTCAGCAAGAGCATAAATTGTATCTCAAAACAGAATAATTATTTTTTTGCGAAAATAAATCGTTCTTTCTGTTGGAAATAAAAAAAAAGACTATATTTGCGCCGAATTATACAAGACACATGGCTACTCAGCTCTTTGCTTACACTTATTATTTTTACTTTAGCTGGACAAGTTAAGGGCGGGATAATATTGTATAAAAGATCTGAGCAGATAAAATAAAATGATAGCGATCCCGCCCAATTTGGGCGGGATTTTTTTGTTTATTAAAGTCAACAAGCATGCAAAAAGAAATTAAACCTGCCGATCGCCTGGAAGGAATGAGCGAATACTACTTTTCGTCCAAACTTCGCGAAGTCGCCATGCTCAACGCCCAGGAAAAAAATATAATCAGTCTGGCTATTGGCAGTCCCGATTTAATGCCCCAAGACGGAGTAATAGAAACTTTATGTGAAGAAGCCAGGCAAAAGACGGCTCACGGCTATCAGCCTAATATTGGCCGTAAAGAATTGCGTTCTGCTTTTGCCGAATGGTATAAGGAATGGTATGCCGTGGAGCTGGATCCTGACAGGGAGATTCTTCCCCTGATTGGTTCCAAAGAGGGAGTCATGCATGTTTCCATGACTTTTTTGAACCCCGGTGATGCTGTTCTGCTGCCCAATCCGGGCTATCCTACTTACCGGGCAGTTAGTAAATTGGTTCAGGCCGAAATCATAGAATATGAACTTGATGAGCAACATCAATGGCAACCCGATTTTGAAGCATTGGAAAAAATGGATCTGAGCCGGGTAAAACTCATGTGGGTGAATTACCCCCATATGCCTACCGGAGCTCCTGCTCAAAAAAGAACCTTCGAAAAACTGGTCGATTTCGGCCTTCGACATGGCATAATAATCTGCAACGACAATCCTTACAGTTTTATTTTGAACGATAAACCCTTGAGTATTTTGTCCATTCCCGGAGCCAAAGACTGTTGTCTGGAAATGAACTCCCTGAGCAAGTCGCACAATATGCCGGGTTGGCGTATAGGCATGCTGGCCGCTAAGCCTGAATTTATTTCCTGGGTTATCAGGTTCAAAAGCCATGTAGATTCCGGCCAATTCCTGCCCATGCAACTGGCGGCGGTTAAAGCAATGCAATCTGACAAAAGCTGGTATGCCAAACAAAACAGGCAATACAGCTCACGCAGAGTTTTGATCGAGGAATTGATGTGTACTTTACATTGTACTTTTGACGCAAGTCAGCAGGGTATTTTCTTATGGGGCCGTATCACCGAAACTTACGCCGATGCTGCTGAAATCTGCGATAAACTTTTGTACGAAGCCGGTGTTTTTATTGCGCCCGGTTTCATTTTTGGAAGCAAAGGCAACAACTATATCCGGATTTCTCTTTGCAGCCCCGAAGATAAAATCAGAGAAGCACTGAAGCGGGTTCGCAAATACCTGAGCAAACAAGAACGCAACAGAGCAAAGAAATCTACAGCCCTTATTTGATCGTAATTATTCATTATATACTAAAATAATATGCAATTCAACAAACAATTATTTCCCGATCTTGATTTAACAAGACCCATTGTTATTTCCGGCCCATGCAGTGCCGAAACCCAGGAGCAGGTGCTCTCAACAGCCAGACAACTTTCCGAAAGAGGCATACGAATATTCCGGGCAGGTATCTGGAAACCCCGCACCAGACCAGGTGCTTTCGAAGGGGTAGGTAACAAGGGTCTTGCATGGCTCAAACTCGTCAAAGAACAGACCGGTATGTATACCTGTACCGAGGTGGCCTCTGCCCAACATGTGTACGAAGCTGTTAAGTATGGGGTAGACCTGCTGTGGATAGGAGCAAGAAGTACTGTCAATCCTTTTTTGATGCAGGAAATTGCCGATGCCGTTCAGGGGCTGGATATTCCTGTGCTGGTTAAAAATCCGGTCAATCCAGACCTGGAATTGTGGGTGGGAGCCATTGAGCGGCTATACAAAGCAGGAATCCGCAAGATGGGTGTTATTCACAGAGGTTTCAGTTCCTGGGACAAACAAATCTACCGCAATACTCCTCATTGGAATATTCCCATTGAATTGCGCCGGCGTTTCCCCGATTTGTTGATGTTTTGTGATCCCAGTCATATGGGCGGTAAACGTGAATTGATCTCTCCCTTGAGCCAGCAAGCCATGGACCTGAATTACGATGGTTTGTTTATCGAGACGCATTTTAAACCCGATACCGCCCTGAGTGATGCTTGTCAGCAAATTACCCCAGATGTCCTGCAATATATTCTCAAAACTCTGGTAGTACGCCAGGGAGGCAAGCCGGACGAGGAAAAACTTAGCGTATACCGTGCCGAAATTGATGAATACGACGACGAATTGGTGGAGCTTATCAGCAAACGTATGAAAGTATCCAGATTGATAGGTATTTATAAGAAAGAAAACAACATACAGGTACTACAGGCTGCCCGTTACAACGAGATTATTGAAGAAAGGATCAAACAGGCAGCCAGCCTGGGCATAAAGGGAGACTGTATGCAAAAAATACTCGAATCCATACACGAGGAATCGGTCAGGCTGCAGATAGAAATTATGAATATGGACAATTTAAATCCCTCAGAAGAATGAAAATCCTGATTGTAGGTGCCGGCAAGATGGGCAGTTTCTTTGCCGACATTCTGAGTTTTGACCACGAAACAGCGGTCTACGACAGAGATCCTCAGAAACTCCGTTTTATTTACAATACCTGTCGCTTCAAAGAACCCGAAGAAATCAGGGAATTCGCTCCGGAACTAGTGATCAATGCTGTCACGGTGAAATACACCATCGATGCTTTCAAAACAGTATTGCCCTTGCTTCCTGCTTCCTGCATCATCAGTGATATAGCCAGTGTCAAAAACGGTCTGAAAGATTTTTATGCCGGCAGCGGCTTTCGTTTTGTTTCGACTCACCCTATGTTCGGGCCGACTTTTGCCAGCCTGAACAATCTCTCGAGCGAGAATGCTATTATCATATCCGAGAGCGATCACCTGGGCAAGACCTTTTTCAGAGATTTGTATCGCAAGCTCGGCTTGAACATCTTTGAGTATTCCTTCAAAGAACACGACGAAACTGTTGCCTATTCTCTGTCCATACCTTTTGTGTCAACCCTGGTCTTTTCGGCGGTTATGAAGCACCAGGATGCGCCCGGAACTACCTTTAAGAAACACCTGGCCATAGCCCGGGGCCTGATGAACGAGGACGACTTTCTGTTGCAGGAAATACTCTTCAATCCCGAAACCCCTGCTCAGCTGGAACTGATTCGTTCCGAACTGAAGCAAATTCTGGAAATTGTCAAAAATAAAAATGCCCCGGGGATGAAAAGCTACCTGGAAAAAATTCGGAACAACATTAGCTGAGCTCCCTGCTGCTAAATTTTTAGCTCTTTACTATTTTAGTGTTAAAAGCTGTTTTCTGAGGATATTTTTTGTATTTTCGCGCCATCTGTTCGTTTGACTTTCGGCTTGATCAAAGCAGGACAGATGGCTTTTTTATTACCATAAAAAACGAATATGAGAAAACAGCTTTTAACCAAAACATTCATTCTGTGCCTTATCGGCTTGATGGCAGGATGTACGACTCCCAAAGCTTCGAATTTTGAAATCGGAGACAAGCAATTTCTGCTCAACGGCGAAGCTTTCGTGATAAAGGCAGCCGAGATCCATTACACTCGTATCCCCAGACCTTATTGGGAACATCGCATCAAAATGAGCAAAGCCCTGGGTATGAACTCAATTTGCCTCTATATTTTTTGGAATATACACGAACAGGAGCCCGGAGTCTTTGATTTCGAGGGACAAAATGACGTGGCAGAGTTTTGTCGTATGGCCCAAAAAGAAGGCATGTACGTCATTATCAGGCCCGGACCCTATGTCTGCGCAGAATGGGAGATGGGAGGCCTGCCCTGGTGGCTGCTCAAAAAAGAAGACATAGCCCTGCGTTCGCAAGATCCCTATTACCTGGAAAGGGTGGAAATCTTTATGAACGAAGTGGGTCGTCAGCTGGCCGATTTGCAAATTAATCGGGGTGGTAATATCATCATGGTGCAGGTAGAAAACGAATTTGGCTCCTACGGCACCGACAAGCCCTATATAGAAGATATACGCGATATGGTCAGGGGAGCAGGTTTTACCGATGTGCCCTTGTTTCAGTGCGACTGGAATTCCAATTTCAAAAACAATGCCCTGGACGATTTATTGTGGACCATCAATTTTGGTACGGGCGCCAATATAGATAATCAATTTCGCGAGCTGAAACGCCTGCGTCCCAATACCCCGCTGATGTGCAGTGAATTCTGGTCAGGTTGGTTCGACCGTTGGGGTAGCCCGCACGAAACCCGCAGCGCCGAAGCATTGGTCAAAGGCATGCAGGAAATGCTCGAAAAAGATATTTCTTTCAGTCTCTACATGGCTCACGGAGGAACCACTTTTGGTCACTGGACAGGCGCAAATTCTCCTCCTTATGCTTCCTGGTGCAGTTCCTACGATTACGATGCTCCCATCAGTGAATCAGGCCAGGCTACCGAAAAATTCTACGCCGTACGTGAATTGCTGGCTCAGTACAGTGACAAAGCCCTGCCCAAAGTGCCCAAAGCCTTGCCCATGATAGAAATTCCTGAATTTGAACTGGATCAGACGGCTCCCTTATTCCAAAATCTGCCTGCAGCCATCCAATCGGATCAGATCCGTTCTATGGAATTTTTCGATCAGGGTTACGGCAGTATTTTGTACAGAACTACTCTGCCTGCCGGAAAAGCTGGCCGCCAACTTATAGTGGAAGACGCACACGACTGGGCTATCGTTTTTGTCGACGGCAGGCGCCTGGGTACTCTCGATCGCCGTAAAGCCGAAAAAGTGCTGGAATTGCCGGCCACAGAGCAAGAGCTCGTATTGGACATTCTGGTCGAGAACATGGGCCGGGTCAATTATTCCAAAACCATCCACGACTACAAAGGCATTACCCGCAAAGTTTCCGTAAAGGACGGTCGCAGTCAGCAAGAACTCTCTGGATTCGAAGTATATCGTATCCCTGTTGAAGAGGCTTTGAGTCCCAGGCTGCAATTTGCTGACCGAACAGAAAACTGCAGTATGCCGGCCTATCACAAAGGTTCTTTCAACCTGGACAAAACCGGGGATGTCTATATTGATATGCAAAACTGGAGCAAGGGTTTGGTCTGGATCAACGGCTACGCCATAGGTCGTTTTTGGGAAATAGGGCCTCAGCAAACTTTGTTTGTGCCGGGTTGTTGGCTCAAAAAAGGCCGGAACGAAATTATAGTGCTCGACATGCAAGGCCCCCGCAAGCCTGTTATTAGTGGAATTACGACTCCTATTCTGGATATGTTGCATTCCGACCAGGAGATTCTGGAACGCAACAAGAATACCAATCCCGACGAGAGCGGTTATTTTTAATGTCCTATGAAGACCAGCCTGATTTCTATACTGAGCTTCCTGCTCGTGCTGCTGTTTAGCTTGCCTGCCAAATCAGCTGACAGCCTTGTTGTCCGCAAACTGGTTTATCAGGTCGATTTACGCGATGATGTAAACAGTTTTACCTGGACGCAGATTCAAAAAGGTTTTGCCCGGGCCGAAGCCGAAAAGGCTGATTTAATTCTCCTGAATATGAACACTTATGGAGGAGAAGTTCTCTATGCCGATTCTATACGTACCCGCATTTTGAACACCGAAATCCCCGTCTGTGTGTTTATCGATAACAATGCCGCTTCGGCCGGAGCTCTTATTTCCATAGCCTGCGATAAAATCTTTATGCGTACGGGAGCTACCATTGGAGCCTCAACGGTGGTGGACCAAAGCGGAGAGGTGGCTCCGGACAAATTTCAGTCCTATATGCGCGGCATCATCAGAGCAACAGCTGAATCACAGGGCAAAGATACCCTGATTGTCGAAGGAGATACCACTTACCGCTGGGTGCGCGATCCCAGAATTGCCGAAGCCATGGTAGATCCCGATGTGGAAATCCCCGGCGTTTCAGAAAAAGGCAAAGTGCTCACTTTTACAGCTTCCGAAGCCTTGCAAAATAAATATTGCGATGCCATAGTTCAAAACAAGGAAGAAATTCTGCTTAAACAATACGGATACAGCAATTACGAATTAAAGGTATTCCAACTGTCCGTGAAGGACAAAATTTCCGGCCGTCTAATGGGTACAGCCTTGAGGGCGATACTGATTATGATTATCGTGGCCGGTATCTGGTTTGAGCTTCAAAGCCCGGGCATTGGTTTTCCCAGTATCGCTGCCGGTGTAGCTGCCATATTATACTTTGCACCGCTCTATCTGGACGGCCTGCTGCAGTATTGGGAAATAATCTTGTTTGTGGTCGGGGTGATTTTAATCTTTTTGGAAATCTTTGTGATCCCCGGCTTCGGTATTGCAGGCATTTTAGGTATTCTGGCCGTAGTCCTGGGCTTGAGTTTTGCCCTGGTAGACAACACCAACCTGAGTTTTAATTTCAAAAGCCTTGAAATGATCGACGAAGCTTTGGTGTTGGTGGTGTTGAGCATGCTGGTCGCTTTTTTTGTTTCGCTTTGGCTAACTTCAAGAATTGGAGTAGGCAAAGGCATCTTCAGATACATGGCTTTGGAATCGGTTCAGGATAAAGAAGCCGGCTATGTAGGGGTGCCTGCCACAGACAAAAATATTATTGGCAAGACAGGTTTGGCGGCCACCGACCTGAGGCCCTCAGGCAAAATTCGTATAGAGGAGGTTTTGTACGATGCCGTAGCTGAATTCGGTTACATTGAAAAGGGTAAAAATATTAAGGTAATACGAGTAGAAAGCGCTCAATTGCATGTGGAGGAACTGAAATGAGATTTTTAGGATTGATTCCGGCCCGTTATGCTTCGAGCCGTTTTCCCGGCAAGCCTTTGGTGCAAATTAAAAACAAGCCCATGATTCAGTGGGTGTATGAACAGGCTCGTCCCTGGGTGGACGATCTCTTTGTTTGCACGGATGACGAGCGCATATTTTCGGCTGTGGAGGCTTTTGGCGGCAAGGTCATTATGACATCTTCTGCTCACCGCAGCGGCACCGATCGTTGCGCTGAAGCCTCTGCCAAACTGGAAGGTGATTTTGAGGTAGTGATCAACATACAAGGCGATGAACCCTACATCAGGGGCGAACAAATACAGGCTCTGAAAGCCTGTTTCAGCAAAGCCGAAACCGAAATTGCCACCCTGGTCAAGCCTTTTAAAACCGAAGATGGTTTGCAAGCCTTGCTGAATCCCAATTCGCCCAAGGTTGTTTTGAATACCCGGGGAGAGGCCTTGTACTTTAGCAGATCGGTCATACCTTATCTTCGTAATTATCCTCAGAGTCAATGGCTCGAAAAAAACGTCTTTTACAAACACCTGGGTATTTATGCCTACAAAAGAAATATATTGGCCAAACTGGCTTTGCTCGAAGCTTCTCCCCTGGAGCAAAAAGAATCGCTGGAACAGCTGCGTTGGCTCGAAAACGGCTATAAAATCAGCACAGCTCTGACTCAGGTCGAAAACCAGGCCATTGATACTCCCGAAGATTTGGAGCGATTATTGAAAAATTTAGGATGAACAAACTGGACGACTTCAGTATCCCGCGCATGGAAAAGCAAACTTTTCCAAACGGGATGGATTTTTACTTCAAGAAAACCGATGCCGAAGGCTTACTTCGTCTGGATTTGGTCTTGCCGGCGGGTATCCAATATCAGAGCCGGCCCCTGCTGGCCCTGTTGACAAGTACCATGCTTAAAGAGGGCAGCCGCAACATGACGTCGGCTCAAATTGCAGAGCGTTTCGATTATTACGGTGCTTTTATCTTTTTTTCCTCCGGCCTGGAGAGTGCTTATGTCAATCTTTTTACACCCAAAAAATTCTTCGGCCCGACTCTTAAGTTGCTCAACGAACTTTTGCGTTATCCGGTATTCCCGCAAAAGGAACTGGAAATAAGCCTGGAACGCAATCGCCAGCAACACCTGATAGATCTGCAGAAAGTGCAGGTTCTGGCTACTATGGAAATAAACAAGTGTTTGTTCGGGCCGGAACATCCCTACGCAAAAAAACTACAGGGAGAGGATTTCAAAAGTTTCGATGCTTCGCTGCTTGCCGAATTTCACCGCCGGCATTATTGCGCCGGCCGAAGCCTTGCATTTCTCAGTGGAGAATTGAGCCGGGAAGACTGCAAACTCCTGGAGCAAACTTTGGGTACCGAGCCCTGGGGCTTATATGGGTCTTTAGCCCCGGAGGAGCCGCCCGTAATACCTCTTGAAGCTCAAAAAATTGTAGTGCCCAAAGCCGACAGCCTGCAGGCTGCTTTGCGCTTTTCTATTCCTTTGAATATCAACAAAGACCACGAAGACTTTAAAAAACTGAGATTTGTTGATACCCTGCTGGGCGGCTATTTCGGCAGCAGACTTATGAGCAGCCTGCGCGAAGAAAAAGGCTATACCTACGGCATTTCTTCCATCATTAATGTACACAAAAAAATGTCTCATCTGGACATTCGCTGCCAGACCGATGTGAAATATGCAGAGGCTGTGGTGCAGGGAGTATACGATGAAATAAAAAAACTGCAGGATCAGGAAGTAAGCGAGCGGGAAATGAATCTGGTCCGCAATTACCTAAACGGCGACTTTGCAAGGTTGATGGACGGACCTTTTTCACTTTCGGAGATTTATGTACACTCCTGTTCGCTGGGCATTGACGTCGGCTTTTACAAAGAGCAGATGGAAATCATTCAGCAAATTGAAGCCCGCGAAGTAATGGAACTGGCGCAACGTTACCTGGTTCCGGAAGAATTCTACGAAGTGCGGGCCGGAGGCAATATTCAGGCTGAAGAAACGTTGATTCAATAAGCCAGAGACCAGCAATAAAAACAAAGGCATATGCTCAGCAAGACTCAAAAATGTCAGTTACTTCAATTTCCTAAAATCGAAGACGACCGGGGTAATCTTTCTTTTTTGGAAGCCCCGCAACAACTGCCATTTGAGATGGCCAGAGCTTATTGGATTTACGACGTGCCCGGAGGCGAAAAGCACGGCGGGCATGCCTACCGCAGTCAGGAAGAATGCCTGATTGCCCTGTCCGGGAGTTTTGATGTGCGGGTTCGTTCCGACAGGGGAGAAGAACTTTATTCCCTGAATCGCTCCTACAAAGGCCTATATCTGCCTGCCGGTAACTGGCGTTCTCTGGAAAATTTTTCAACTAATGCCCTGGCGCTGGTGTTGTCATCCGGAGTCTATGATCCGGCTGAATACATTCGGGATTTCGCTGAACTGGAGCAAAGCAGAGCTGACGCAAAATCCGGAAAATTGTTTCAGGAAGAGCTCAAACCAGCGGACTTAAACCCAGCTGCAATGTTTAGTGCAACAACAAAGCAAACGAAATCAAAGCTGACCACATCGGAACAGGCAATCTTAAAATTGTCTGCATATGATGATCTTCCCGGCAAAAATATTTTTACTGTGCAGGATTGCCGCCTGCTGGAATTGCCCACCCATCACGACAGGGAGGGCAATCTGACGGCTGTCAACGGAGAACGGGAGCTGCCCTTTGCTTTAAAACGCCTGTATTACGTTTACGACATACCATACGGCAGCCAGAGAGGTGGTCATGCTCACAAAGAACTGAAACAATGGGTGATAGCCGCCAGCAGTTGTTTTGATGTTTTGCTCGACGACGGGCAGGAGCAAAAACGCTTCCGCCTGGACAGGCCTAATCTGGCTTTGGAAATACCGGCAGGCATCTGGAGAGAGATAAGTGGTTTTGCGTCCGGAGCCGTTGCATTGGTACTGGCCTCGGCAGAGTTCTCCGAAGCCGACTATATTCGTGATTACGAACAATTCTTAGACTTCAGGTCATGCAATTAGTCCGCTACAATCCAACAATGAAATCCCGGTGGGATAGTTTTGTGGCCGAATCCAAAAACGCCACTTTTTTGTTTTACAGGGATTACATGGATTATCATGCCGATCGCTTCTGCGATCATTCCCTCTTGTTTTACGAAAAGAATCGTCTATTGGGCTTGTTGCCGGGCAATACAGAGGCTGACATATATTATTCGCATCAGGGACTTACCTACGGGGGCTTTTTATTGTCCTCCTCTGCTACGACAGAGCAAGTCATTAAAATGCTGGATCTGTTGATGGCTTATTTAAAGGAAAATGGAGTCAAAAAGCTGATATACAAAAGTATACCATATTTTTATCACAAGATCCCGGCCGAAGAAGACTTGTATGCCCTTTACCTTAAAAAGGCTGTGTTAATTTCACGCAGCCTTTCGTCTGCCATACGATGCGATAGAGCTTTGCCTTTTTCTCATGCCCGAAAAGACGGATTGCGTAAGGCTCGCAAGGCAGCTCTCAATTGTCAGGAAAGCACTGATTTGGCAGTTTTCTGGCCCATACTGGAACAGAATCTATGGGCAAGACATCAGCTGAGACCAGTACATCAGCTGGACGAAATTTGTCGTTTGCACAAGGCCTTCCCGCAAAATATCCGCCTGTTTCTGGTAACAGAATCAGATAAGGCCCTGGCTGGCTGCCTGGTGTATGATACAGAAACCACAGCCCATATTCAGTATATTTCGTCCAATCAGCGGGGCAAAGCCCTGGGAGCTCTGGATTTCTTGTTCGAGTGGCTGATTTTCGATCGCTTCAAACACAAAGACTTCCTGGATTTTGGCATCTCCACCGACGACGATGGCTACAAGCTTGACAGGGGACTGTTGTTTCAAAAAGAAGGCTTCGGAGCCAGAGCCAGTGTTTACGATATCTATGCCCTCACAATTGATTAGAGAAACCAGCTGCTAGTTTTACTATGGAAACACCGGAATCATCTTACAGGCAAATTGTTAAATCCACCGGCATCTTTGGAGGATCGCAATTGTTCAATATGTTGATCGGGGTGTTCAGAACCAAGGTGGCTGCCGCCTTGCTGGGGCCTCTGGGTGTGGGACTGATTGGTTTGTACCAGTCCATTATCGATATGATACGTTCGGTAAGCGATCTGGGTTTGCATTTCAGTTCAGTCAGGGATATGGCTCAGGCTAATGCCGGCGGCGATCAGCAACAGATTAATACCACTGCGCTGGTCCTGACCAGATGGATCGTTTTTACAGCCTTATTGGGAGCCTTGCTCTGTATTGCATTTTCAAAACAAATCAGTACGCTGGCTTTTGGTGACAGCAGCAAAAGCGTCCAAATTTGCCTGTTGTCTTTTTCGGTATTTGCCCTTACTCTGTCTGCGGGCCAAAGGTCGGTATTACAAGGTATGCGCAAAATAGCCTATATGGCCAAAGCTTCGGTGCTGGGCAGCCTGGCCGGTTTTGTCGTTGCTTCGGTTTTGTATTTGATGCTGGGGCAGGAGGGTATCGTTCCGGCCCTGCTGGCTGCTGCCTTGCTGAGCCTGGCTTTTAGCTGGTGGTACAGGCATAAGCTGCCAATCAAAAAAGCGAGTCTGAGCATACGTGAAACTTACCAGCGGGGCAGGAAAATGGTTGCCCTGGGCTTGTTTACCATGTTGTCGGGTGTTATCAGCACGCTGACCATGCTGGTTTTAAAAAGTCAAATTGGCCGTTGGGCCGATCTTGAAACCGTAGGTTTGTTTCAATCTTCCTGGTCTCTTACAGCCATCTATCTTTCGGCCATTTTGAGCGCTATGTCTGCCGATTATTATCCCCGGCTTTGTGAACTGAGCGATGACAATCCCAAAATGGTTCGTTTTGTAAATGAACAACTGCGGGTAGTATTGCTGGTGGCTACACCACTGGTGGTGGGGATGTTGCTTTTTGCTCCCTGGGTATTGCATTTGTTTTATTCGGCCAAATTCGTGCCGGCCGAAGGGCTCTTGCGTTGGCAGATTGCCGGCAGCTTCCTCAAAGTACTGAGTTGGCCTTTTGGCTATATTTTGCTCAGCCGCTCCAAGGGGTTGATGTTTTTGTTGACTGAACTGCTCTGGCATGGCTCCTATCTGGCTCTTACCTGGCTGCTTTGGGATCCTCTGGGACTGGCTGCTGCCGGTTTGGCCTTTTTGTTGGCCTATATACTGTATACTGTTTGTCTACTGTTGTTGGCCCGTCGCATTTGTCGTTTCAGAATGCAAGGCGAGAATCTGTATTTTTTGGGCTTCTTTATTTTCTTTGTGCTTGCGGCTTTTTTGCTGGCGCATACATTCAATCCGGAGCATTGGATTAAATGGCCGATCTCAGGGCTGATCTTAGTGGCCTGCAGCTATACCTCTTTACGGGAACTCAACAGAATCTGGCCGCTCAAAGAGCTGTGGGCCAGCCTAAAAAAACGCTTAACAAAAGATGAATAATCCTTTGGTGTCCATATTGATTTTGGCCTATAATCAGCAGGAATACATTGCTGATTGTCTGGATTCGGCTTTGGCCCAGCAGGGAGATTTTTATTATGAAATAGTACTTGCCGAGGATGCCTCAACTGACGGCACTTTGCAGATTTGCAAAGAGTATCAAAGGCGTTATCCCGACAAAATTGTACTCTTGAGCAATCGTGACAACCGGGGAGTGGTACAGAATTATTTTAATGCACTGAATCATTGTCGGGGAGAGTTTATTGCCGATTGCGGGGGAGACGATTACTGGCCCGATCCCCTGCGTTTGAATAAACAATTGAAGCTTCTTGTCGGTGATGCGGCCATGAGTATGGTCTACGGACAATGGAAAACCCTGAAAGCATCGGAGCTAAAAAGCAAGGATTCTGCTGAATCGCAAACTAGTAGGAAATACGACCCCGCTGATTTTGGTCCTCAGACAGCGGCCCGTTTTCTGAACCGGTTGTATAAACCCGAAATTGTTCTCTCTACAGCTTTATACAGGAAAAGCTTTGTATTGGAGGCTCTGCAGAAAAACCCGGATTTGTTTTTGAACCCGGATTACCGCACCGAGGACCTCTCGGTGCTGACGGCCCTGTTACTACGCGGCCCGGCCTGCTATTTGCCGGAATGTTTCTTGGTTTACCGGGTTCAGGAAAACTCTGTCAGCCATTCCGTAGAGCAGGACAAGTATTATCGTTTTGCCTGGAGCAGCTTCAGGCAAAGCCTCGACTGGGCCGGGCATATCGGATTGAAGCTCAAGGAAATTCTGCCCTATTTGCAAAGCAGATACAGCAATTACCTGCATTATGCTTTCAGGGCCGGGGACAAGCAGCTGGCCCGCCTCTTGAGAAAAGCTGTAAGAGGATATACTTACCGTCCTTCTTTGAAAAACGAATTAAAGTACTACCTGAGTCAATGTTCCTTCAAAAAGTCTAAAGCCCTATGAAACTACTGTTCCTGCTTCCGGAATATCCTTCTTTGGGTGGAGTTCAGACTGTGACCACTCAGATGGCCAATTATTTTCAGGCTCTCGGCTACGAACTGAGCATTTTGAGTTTGCCCCCCGGACAAGCTTCCGCTTCCTCTTCGGGCCAGCTTGCCGCCCCGGAATCCGTTCTCTCGCCTGAGCTTCGTCCCGTTTCCTTGCCTGAACAGCTTTCCGATCGGTCTCCGGCTAAGCCTTTGCGAATTGCCCTGGACCAAAGAGTCAAACTGACATATTTACCAGACATTACCGATTACAATTCAATACAGAATCTCAGTTTCATACGCGATTACGTAGAACAAAAGGGGATTTCGATTGTGATCAACCAAGGTGCTTTTTCCAAAGCCTATTTATTGTTCCGTAACGACAAGCAGCACAAAGTTATCAATGTACTCAGAGGCTGCCCGGCCTGGGAACCCGTGCGCAAACGCAAGCTCAGCACCTTCAAAAACGCAGTACTGTCTACACGCGGAATCAAGAAAAGAATACCGGCTACTCTGCGTTTTCTGGGCTTAAAAATTGTTCCCGGACTGGCGGCAGCCCTGGCAAGGAAAGAATTGTTCAGCAAGATTGTGCAGGCTGCCCGTTTTGTGGTGCTGGCTCCGGCTTATATCGAAGAACTGCATGCTATGTGGCCCGCAAAAATTCCCACCGGACAAATTCAGGCCATTGCCAACCCTCTTACCGGCCAGGCCGTTGTTTCTGCCCGTAAACCACAGCTGATGTATGCCGGCCGGCTGAGCAGAGAAGACAAGCGGGTAGACCGTTTGTTGCGCATCTGGAAGCTAATCCAGGATCAGGTGCCCGCCTGGTCTTTCAGGATCATCGGCCAAGGCCCCGAACAGGCAAAACTGGAAAGCTATGCGCTTAAACTAGGGCTAAAAAGATTGAGTTTCGAAGCCCCTCGTATGGACGACAGCCTCTATGCCGAGGCTTCAATAATTTGTTTGTCTTCGTCTTACGAAGGCTATGGCATGGTGCTGCTCGAGGCCCGTCAGGCGGGCATTGTGCCAATAGCATTTGATTGCAGTGCCGGTGTACGCGATGTCATTAGTCATCAACGCAACGGCTTGCTGATACCGGCCTTTGACGAAAAAGCCTTTGCCGACAGCCTGCTCAAACTTATCAGTGACGACAGTCTGCGCAACAGACTTTCGCTACAAGCCATAGAAGATGCCTGGCAAAACGATATTGAACGTATAGGCCCGCAGTGGACTGCTTTATTTGAGGAATTGCTTTCTGAAAAGGAGGCCTCTGATGAACAGGCGACAAGCAAACTGGAAGTCTTGATTTCTACTTGCGGAAAGCCTTTACAGTCTATTGTTGATCGATTGCCCCAGCCCCTGGAGGGGGTAACTTATCTTATTTCCAGCCAGAAAGCGCAGGATCCGGAGCAGCCCCAACGCCCGGACATTCGCATCAGCTATACCGACAGCTCCGGCATAGCAGCCAACCGCAACAACAGCATCAAAGCCTCAAGCGGGCAATTTGTCTGGCTGCTCGATGACGATGTGCGTTTTGAGCAGGCCGACCTTATACGCATACAAGAATGTTACGATTCAATGCCGGAAATTGATGTGGCCTGTTTCCGTATCAGGACTCCCGAAGGCCGACCTTATCGCAACTATAAAGAGCAGGCATTCAGGATGAAAAGCCTCGACGATATCCGTGACGTCAGCTCCATAGAGATAACATTCAGACTGGACTCTGTCAGAGCCAGAGGCCTGGCTTTTGACGAACGTTTCGGATTGGGCAGAGAATGGCCTTGCGGTGAAGAATTTTTGTTTTTGGCGGCCTGCCTCAAAGCCGGTTTGCACCTCCATTATTTTCCATATCCGGTGGTAGAACATCCTTACGAAAGCACTATTAAAAACCTGAGCCAATACAGCCCGGTTTTGCTTGAGAAATCGGGAGCCGTCAATGCCGTTATCTACGGAAGAAAAGCCTGTTTGAGAAATTTTCTTTCGCTGTTCAAAGCCCGTAAAGCCATCAAAAATGAAGGTTTGTCTGCCTGTGATTTCTTGCGTCACAAAAACCGGGGCAGCCGTAAACTTCTTAAATCCGGACGAGATGGAAGGGCCTGAAATTTCGGTTTTTATTCCGGTCTACAACGGCAGCACTTACCTGCAAGAAACTTTGGAGGCTGTATTAAATCAAAGCTTTACCAATTTCGAGCTGCTGGCTGTCGATGACAGTTCCACAGACGACAGCTGGCGCATATTACAGGACTACGCCGCGCGCGACCGGCGAATGCGAATAATGCAAAAAGAGCGCGGAGGCAATGTGCCCAAATCCTGGAATGCGGTTCGTCCCCTGCTCCGGGGCGAGTTTGTGTTTTATCTTTCGCAGGACGATCTGTTGTCGCCGGATTGTTTTGAACAAATGATTCTCCGTCAGCAGGAATGCGATGCCGATTGTGTGTTGCCTGATATGCTGCGTTTTGAGCAGAATCTCTCTGATGCAGACGAAGAGCAGGCCATTATTGCACCCAATGCTGACTACAGCCAGGTACTGGACGGGCGAACAGCCTTTTTGCTCAGCCTCGACTGGCGAATTCATGGCTTTATGCTCTGTCGCAGGCAATTTTACAGCGATGAAGAGTTTGACGAGAGCACTTTCAACAGCGATGAATATGTTAGCCGCAAGATCTTTTTGCATTGCAGACGGCTGGCATTCTCAAAAGGGCGTTTTTACTACAGAAGAGGCAATCCCGACAGCATTACAAATCCTCGTCAGCCCCTGCGTTATCAGGTCTTGCGAACCAATCGCCGGCTTATGCGGCTGATGCAGGAGCAGAACTTTGAACTACAAGAACTGGAGGCTTACCGCAGGCAGATTTTCGATGCTTACATTGGTCTTTACCGCTATTTCATTAAGAATAAAAACAACTATACGCCCATAGAGCAAAGCGAGATAAAAGCTCTTTTCAAAGAAGAATACGCTGCTTTCGGCAAAGACAAAAAAGTCTATATATCGGCTTACCGACAGTTAAGTCTAAAACAAAAAATTAAAATAGTACTGATGTTAAGCGCCTATGGTTCATTTGGTTTTATCAATTATCTGGACTTTTTTTTACACAGAGCCAAATAAAATTTCAGACATGAATTAAACCCAAACCTGAAGTATTAATCCAAACAGGATGTAAAACCAAAGCAGGAAGAAAACCATCAATCTGGCAAAAAACAACATGAAGCAAAAACAAATTATACTACCTCCCGAATGGGCCAGGCAAGCCTTTGTTCAACTGAGCTGGCCTCATCAGGATACCGATTGGGCAGAGAACCTGGAAGAAGTGGAGGCTTGTTATATAGAGATTGCACGTCAAATCCTTCGTTTCGAGCCCCTCTTGATTGTTTGCAGGGATCAACAGGCAGTGCGGGACAAAATAGCTCCCCGGGAAGCGCAGCAACTTTTTTTGTACGAATTGCCCTACAACGATACCTGGACCCGAGATTTTGGACCAATCAGCGTATACATAGATGGGAAAGTATGTCTGTACGATTTTGGCTTCAATGCCTGGGGAGAAAAATTTGTTTATGAGCTGGACAACAATTTAACTGAAAAACTCTTTAAGATCGGGGCTTATGGTCTTGAACGCTGCTATTCGGACCGGCAAACTTTTGTGCTTGAAGGTGGCAGTATAGAATCGGACGGGGCAGGCAGTCTGCTTACCACTTCTGAATGCCTTTTGTCTCCATCACGCAATCCGGGGATGAACAAGGCAGAGATTGAACAGTATTTAAAGCAAGCCTTCGGCCTGCGCAGAGTTTTGTGGATAGAAAATGCCTATTTACAGGGTGACGATACCGACGGGCACATCGATATGCTGGCCCGTTTTTGTGACAAAGATACCATCGCTTATGTATCGGCCGATTTTCCACAAACAGCCCGGGGGCACGAACAAAAACAACTCAAGTCTTTAAGAGCTTTGGAAAAAGAACTCAAATCGTTCAGGACAGTTTCAGGACAGCCATATCGACTGATTCCTCTGCCTTTGCCCGATGCTGTTTACTACAAATCTGAACTCTTGCCGGCCAGCTATGCTAACTTTCTGATAATAAATGGAGCAGTCTTATTGCCAGTATATCAACAGGAAAAAGACCAAATGGCTGTAAAACAACTATCCGGTATTTTTCCTGATCGAGCAATTATTCCGGTGAACTGCCTGGCATTGATCAAACAACATGGTTCGTTGCATTGCATAAGTATGCATCATCCTTTAGAAAAAAAGATGGACTGATGTGGAAATATTCAAGTTCTTTAAACCTTTTTAATGGCTATCTTAGGACACGTTTTAACTTAATACAAGGCCGTTTCATAAAATTCATTTAGCTTTGCAAGCCTATATTTTAAGCATGACTTCAACTCGACGATACCTACTTTTATTCTTATTCCTGAATTTGTTGTTTTCCTGCACAAAGTCATCAGACCAGTACGATTTGACCTATCCGGTAGTCCGCATGGATTTTTCGGACGAAATTGTACTTGATGGCAGCGTGGAGGCCATACAGTCAACTATTATCAGCAGTCCGGATGTGAACAATTCCACTATAATATATATGATTGAAGACGGCACGATGGTTGAAGCCGGTGACACGGTTTGTATATTGGAAAACCAGCAACTTACAGACCAGCTTGAAACAGTAGAACGTCTTTACGAAGTTTATAAAGCCGAGTTGAACAAAGGACTGGCCGATTTGGAATTACAATATGCCCTCCTGGAGGCTCAGGTTAGAAATAACGAAACCCAGATGGCTATAAGCAATTTGGATTCATTGCAGTTGAAATATTACACCCCATCACAACGCAGAATTGCTGAGATTCGTCTGGAAATGGCCAACATAGAAAGCCGCAAGCTCAAGAAAAAACTGGAAGCGCTTGAAAAAATCAACAATTCAGAATTACGAAAGATGGAACTTTATATTCAACAGGCTGATATACTGTTGCAATCCATCAAAGATCAGTTGAAACAATTGGTACTGATTACGCCCAAATCCGGACTGGCTTTGAGAGGTGAGTCTGATACCGGGGAAGGAAAGATTCAGGAAGGCGAAGAAGCCTATCCGCGAAAACCCTTGATTATTATTCCCGATCCGAGTCAGGTGCGCATCAAGATACAGGCCACTGAAACAGCTTACAAACGACTTTCGGTTGGCCAAAAAGTTGAGTACAGTTTTGACGCAATGCCAGGGAATTACGCCCAGGGATCTATAGCGATGAAATCGCCCAGAGGATATACCCTGAGCCGCAATTCAAGAGTAAAGTTTTTTGATGTGCTGGCCACGGTGGACAGTAGTCTGCAAATCCCCTCGGCAGGTTTGTCGGCCAATTGCAGAGTCTTTTTGAATTATCTGCCCGATACCGTGGCTGTTCCCATTATTTCAGTCTTTCAGGAAGACAGTATTAATGTGGTATACGTAAAAAAAGCTTCCGGTTTTGTTCGTCAGGAAGTAGGAATAGCTCTGCAATCTTCCAAAGAAGCTGTTATTGCCTGCGGGCTGCAAGGGGGAGAAGACATTGCGATGTTACAACCTCCCAAATCTAAAATAAAAGCTGAAGTTTTTCTGGATTGTGAACAGCGAAATCGCTATAAACCCAGGAAAAACGACAGCATACCCGAAGAATTTATGGAAATGCCGCATAACATCATGCCACAGGGCCGTCCCGATCAGAGGGAAGAAGAGGGGATGCCTCAAGAGGGGATGCCCGAAGTATTTATTATATATTAAATAGTCCAAGAGGATGAAAAAGATTTTTTTATTACTATTGCCAATCAGTCTTTTATGGGCTGCCTGCGGTAACGAAAAGAAACAGGAAATTCCCCTGACTCAGGTCAGACAGGAAACATTTTACATAGATTTGTACGAAGAGGGAGAAATTCAGGCTACTGAGTCTAAGGTGATTTCTTCTCCCGAGATTTCCTGGCGTTACGGAGACCTTAAGATTACTTATATTGTTAAAGATGGGCAGGAAGTCGAAACCGGAGACACCGTCGTTATTTTTGATCCCTCCGAAGTGCGCAAGGCCATCGTAGATGCCGAGTCGCGTCTGGAGATTCATTATGCCGAACTGGAAAGAATGCAGGCTCAGCAGGAATCGGATATGGAAGAAATGCTGGCTGATTTTGAAGTCACCAAATTGTCGCTCGATGTTTCCCGTCTCGAATACGAATCGGCAGAGTACGAAGCCGAAATCAAGAAAAAAGAAATTGAGCTCAATCTCGAAAGAGCCACTATTGCCTTGGAACAGGCAAAAAATCAGATAGAAAACCGCAAAAAAATTCAGAAAGAAGAACTGACTCAAAAGAAACTCATCATCAGTCAGGCTCAGTCTGAACTGGAAGATGCCTATAATACACTAAATTTGTTGTTTGTGACTTCCCCTTCGCCGGGTATTGCCATTGTAAGTCAAAACAACACTACCGATCTTAAATTTCAGGAAGGTGATCAGGTATGGAAGGGGCAGCCTATGATAGAACTTCCCAACCTGAAAGAATTAAAAGCAGCGATCAAAATCAACGAGGTGGATATTGCCAAAATCACCAAAGGCCAAAGGGTAATTATACGCCCCGATGCTTTTTCGGATTCTTTGTATTATGGACATATTCAAACCGTGGCCAATCTGGCGGTCAACAAAGAACGCAACTCCAGAATCAAGGTTTTCCCCGTGGATGTGCTAATTAACAGTAGTTCAACCGACCTTATGCCGGGTCTTACGGTTAGCTGCCGCATCATTATTGATGAAATTCCCAATGCTGTTTACATTCCCATTAACGCTCTCTTTAAAGAAGGTCTTCAGGATATAGTCTATGTAAAAACATCTACCGGCTTTCGGGTTCAGGAAGTCAGCACAGGGGAGTCCAACACAGATTATATAATTATTGAAGAGGGACTTAATGCCGGTGAAAGTATCGCAATGGCCAATCCTTTTCTGGTAGCAGAAGAAGAAAAAACCTCCAAAAAGCAGGCGAAATGAAAATCAAACATCTAAACATATTGTTGTTTGGTCTGGGGCTGGGTTTGTTCCTCTTGTCGGGCTGCAAAGAGGCAGTTCAGGACAACAATGTGATAAAACGGGGCGAATTCAAACAAACCATAACCGAAACCGGCGAATTGTTAACGCTGGACAACAGGGCCATTGTGATGCCCCGCTACGGACGATACTGGTATAATATGAAAATTATCGGCCTGGTAGAGCACGGAGCCAAAGTACAGGCCGGAGATTCGCTGGTACAGTTTGATCCCACCGAAGTCAAAAAATTCATCATGGATCGCCAGACTCAGTTGGAAAACGAGCAGGCCAATCTGGAAAAAATGTTGGTTCAGCAAAAAAACAATCTAAACAACCTGCAATCAACCCTGCGCAGTGAAGAAGCTTCTTTTAACCTGCGCAAACTCACCATGGAGTATACCAAGTTTGAGTCGGAAAGGGTGCAGGAAATCAAAAGATTGCAATTCCGTCAGGCCGAAATCAATTTTGAAAAAGTAAAAAGACGTATTGAACTCACCAAAGTAATGTCTGCCAACGATCTTAAAATCCAAAAGATCAAAGTAGCACAGGTGGAAAATGAAATACAAATGGCTCAGGAAGTCCTGCCGCAACTGACGCTGCGTGCACCTATTTCCGGCATATTCCAGGTAGCCCGCAAACGACGTTCGCGCGACAATCTGGCCGTAGGTGACGATGT
>Ga0172382_10002639_pt1 | contig 29557 bp, 32 predicted proteins | sample Leawel138RmetaG_FD_122245 | JGI IMG/M metagenome (GOLD analysis project Ga0172382, IMG submission 122245) | Leachate microbial communities from a municipal landfill in Southern Ontario, Canada - Leachate well 138R metaG | ecosystem: Engineered > Solid waste > Landfill > Unclassified | place...
ATTGACGGCCAGTGACCCCAGCAGGGGCACCAGCGACACCACCATCATCAGCACCACCCACACCACAACGGCGCCGACCCACGCCGCCGGGTTCTGCTTGAAATGCCCCCAGCCACCGACGATCCACTGCCAGCCATGGCCCGCCGGTACAGCATGCGGCCCCGTCATGGTGTCGGAATCATCACTGCGTGGCGGGGTAACGTCCGATCGCGGCGCGGCATAGGGATTGCTGTCCTGTGCCGTGGCCGCGCTGGCCTGCTTGTCACGATAGCGGGAGATGATGATGCCGCACGCCAGGCAGTCGTCACCCTGCACCCGATCCGAACCACACTTGGGGCAGCGTTCACCGCCGCCCGCCACTGTTGGGGCCGGGCCGCCGGAAGGCGCCGCAACGTCAGATGCGGATGCGGCATTGGGCTGTTGCGCGGAGGCCGCCGGCTCCTCCACCAGAGCCAATCCTGCCGCCACGGCCTCCACGTACACCTCCATGCCGAGGCCATCCATCACCTGGCGGTATTTTTCCGCCGCCGTCTGATCGAGACCGGCCTTGATGGTCGTGGGCCGGGTGATGGCCGCAACCTTGCGCGCATGCTCCTCCGGCACCTTGAACACCTGCATGAAGGCCTGAATGAATTGTTCCGCCTCGACACCGGCCTTGAGCTTCCCGCTATACACGACTTTGTATTTTTCGTTCATCTCGCTCCCTCACGTTGTTCACGACGCCCCCATGCCCCGCCTTAATTAACACGCCGCGTCGAGACGGTCAAACCAGCATAATACATAAGGTTATTGGCAACATGGTATGCTTGGGGTCCGTAACCGCAGCGAACGCCCCTATGCCCGTCACGGCCATCTATCCCGGTACCTTCGACCCGATCACCAACGGTCACAGCGACATCATCGAACGCGCCGCGCGCCTGTTCGACCAGGTGGTAGTAGCCATCGCTGCCAACTCGAAAAAACTGCCCGCCTTCAATCTGGAGGAACGCGTCACCATGGCGCGTGCCGTGCTGGCAGATATTCCCAACGTCAAGGTGTGCGGCTTCGATACCTTGCTGGCCGACTACGTGCAGAAACAGGGAGCCCAGGTTATCCTGCGCGGCCTGCGCGCCGTGTCCGACTTCGAATACGAGTTCCAGTTGGCCGGCATGAACCGCCGCCTGGCGCCCAGGGTGGAAACCCTGTTCCTCACCCCGGCGGAGAGCTACGCTTTCATCTCGTCCAGCCTGGTCAAGGAGGTGGCCTCCCTGGGCGGCGACGTGTCGGCCTTCGTCCACCCCAAGGTGCTGGCTGCACTTCAAAACAGATTGCGCTAATATAGTGCGCACTTGTATCCATCGGGCGCACCGGCGCCCATCAGCAGGAGGTTAGAAGTCCATGGCACTGATGATCACCGACGAGTGCATCAATTGTGATGTGTGCGAGCCCGAGTGCCCCAATGGCGCCATCTCGCAGGGCGACGACATTTACGTCATCGACCCCAACCTGTGCACGGAATGCGTCGGCCACTATGACACCCCGCAGTGCGTGGAAGTCTGTCCGGTGGACTGCATCCCCAAGGATCCCAACCACGTGGAGACCCACGAGCAGCTGCAGGCCAAGTACGAAAAGCTGCAAAAGGGTTAATCCCCGCCCCACCATGCTGCACACGCAAGGCCCCGCCCGTCGGGGCCTTGTCGTTTCCGGGAGGTCGCCATGCTCCGTCTGTTGCTGCTCCTGCTCTGGCTGCCGCTTGCGCACGCGGCCCCGCCGCCGGCCGCCGCGGTGGCCAGCGCCCATCCCCTCGCCACCGCGGCCGGTCATGAAATCCTGGCCGCCGGCGGCAATGCCTTCGATGCGGCAGTCGCGGTCAGCGCCAGCCTGGCTGTCGTGGAGCCGTACAGCTCCGGGCTGGGTGGTGGCGGTTTCTGGTTGCTGCACCGCGCCGAGGACGGCCATCAGGTGATGGTCGACGGGCGCGAGCGGGCACCGCTGGCTGCCCACCGCGACCTGTATCTGGACGCTCAGGGCGAGGTGGTGCCAGGACTGTCCATGGACGGTGCCCTGGCCGCGGCCATTCCCGGCACACCGGCGGCCCTGGTGCATATCGCCGGGCGCTACGGCCGCCTGCCCCTCAGCCGCAGCCTGACCCCGGCCATCCGCCACGCCCGCGATGGCTTTGAAGTAAGCGAACACTACCGGCGTATGGCCGCCTTTCGTCTGGAGGCCCTGCGCGCCTCGCCGGCCGCCGCGCGCACCTTCCTCAAGGACGGCGCCGTGCCGCCCCTCGGCCACCGCATCCGCCAGCCTGAACTGGCACGCACCCTGGAGCGTCTGGCGCGCGACGGCCGGGCCGGCTTCTACGCCGGGCCGACCGCCACGGCACTGCTGGCCGGGGTCCAGGCCGCCGGCGGCATCTGGAGCGCCCAGGACCTGCGTGATTACCGCGTGGTGGAACGGGCACCGGTACGCGGCACCTTCCGCGGCCTGACGATAACCACCGCCGCACCCCCGTCCTCCGGCGGCGTCGCCTTGCTGCAAATGCTCAACATCATCTCCGGCTACGACTGGGAGCGGCTGGCGGAGGCCGATCGCGTCCACTTCGCCGTAGAGGCCATGCGCCGCGCCTACCGCGACCGCGCCGAGTTCCTCGGCGATCCCGACTTCGTCACCGTACCAATGGCCCGCCTCACCGATCCGGCCTACGCCGCCGGGCTGCGCGCCGGCATCCATCCGCAACAGGCGACACCCAGCCGCGATCTGCGCGGCGTGGCCGCGGCGCCGGGTGGCCACCACACCACCCACCTTTCGATCCTCGACCGCGAGGGCAACCGCGTCGCCGCCACCCTGAGCATCAATTATCCCTTCGGCGCCGGCTTCATGCCGGAAGACAGCGGCGTGCTGCTCAACGACGAAATGGATGACTTCTCCGCCAAACCCGGCGTAGCCAATGCCTACGGTCTGGTGGGCGCCGAGGCCAACGCCATCGCCCCGGGCAAGCGACCGCTGTCCAGCATGACCCCCACCTTTATCGACGGTCCCAACGGCACGGCCATCCTCGGCACCCCCGGCGGCAGCCGCATCATCACCATGGTACTGCTGGGTACGCTGGAATTCGCCGCCGGGAAGGCACCTGCCGCCTGGGTGGCGCGGCCGCGTTTTCATCACCAGTATCTACCCGATACCGTGCAGTTCGAGCCGGGGGCGTTGAGCACAGAGGTGCAGGACGAACTGACCCTGCGCGGGCACCACCTGCAACCGGTGGAGCAGCCCTGGGGCAACATGCAGGCGGTGTGGTGGGACCGTAAGGGGAAACGCGTGCTGGCGGCCAGCGACCCGCGCGGCGAGGGCAGCGCCGAGGTGCGTTGAACTCGACACTAATGAATTCCTGGCGACACCACCAAAAGAATGATAGTTTTTTTGCGCAAGTAACGGTTTTTTTGCGCAACCGGGGAAGAGGATATGATTTCTGTGCGAAACAAGGAGGTGGGGTACGATGCCTTGCGGCACCAATATGCCCTGAAAGTCCCTCCTTATCATCGTCATACCTCAGTTGCTGCCCAGGGCGGTGCACGGCGCCGTTTGCAGCGCATGGCCGACGGCGAATGGCATATCCTGCCGGCATCATACACCCCGAATGGTGTCAACTACCTCGCAGCCCACCTTGAGTTCGCTCTTAAACATGAAGGAGTGGATATTTCGCTGTTGGCCGTCTTGTTCGTGCAGGCAGGCGTAGGGGGCGATTTGGAGGAATATGTCCGCTCCAGGCCGACCGGCCAGTATGCCCGCCGGGCATGGTTCCTTTATGAATTCCTGACGGGCTGCCGACTTGATTTGCCGGACGCCACGCAAGGGGGCTACGTCGATCTGCTCGATCCGGCCGGCTACGTCACGGGGACTCCTGTGAACAGCCCCCGGCAGCGGGTACGCAATAACCTATTGGGTAATACCGATTTCTGTCCCATGGTCCGCCGGACCCCGGAGCTTGAGGGCTGGATGGCAAAGCAGCTGAACCGCCGTGCCAGCGAGGTGGTGGCCAAGTTTGCTCCGGAAATCCTGGCGCGTGCCGCCCGTTATCTCTACATGAAAGAGACCAAGTCCTCCTATGAAATCGAGCGGGAGCGGCCGGATCAGCGGCGTATGCTGCGGTTCGTCGAGGCGCTCAAGGGGGCCAATCGCCATCCCCTCGTCGACAAGGAACTGCTGGTCCAGATTCAGCAGGCTATGATGGATGAGCGTTACGCCGAGGACGATTATCGAATCAGTCAGAACTATGTGGGAGAGACGGCCGTCAGCGGGCGGGAGATCATTCATCATATCGGCGCCCGGCCTGAAAATGTCGCGCGATTGATGGATGGTCTGGTGGCGTGCCAGCAACGGATGCGTGAATCAAGCATCGACCCCATCATAGAAGCTGCCATCGTTGCCTTCGGCTTTGTCTACATCCACCCCTTCGGGGATGGCAACGGGCGCCTGCACCGTTTCCTCATACACCAAGTGCTTTCCAGTACCGGATATACCCCGGACGGCCTGGTTTTTCCCGTATCGGCGACCATGCTTACCTCCCCCCGTGACTATGATGCGGCCCTGGAGAGTGTTTCGCGTCCGCGACTGGAGCTCATTCAATACTGGCTAAGGACTGATGGCAGCATGGAAGTCACGAACGACACACGTGATCTTTATCGCTGCTGGGATGCGACAACGGTATGCGCATACCTGTTTGGTGTTGTTGAACGGACCATCGAGCAGGATTTGGTGTCGGAACTGAATTATCTGGTCGGTTACGACCAGGCGAAACGGGAAATGCGCGACGTGGTTGATATGCCGGATCAAAAGGTGGATTTATTCATCCGGTTGGTTACTGAGAACCACGGCAAGCTATCTGCCACGAAGAAAAGCTCACATTTCAGCGAGCTAATGGATGCTGAGATAGAGAGACTTGAGGAGATCGTTGTAAGGTCGATGAAACCCTGAGTTTTTATTGGTCGACTACTTCTTCTCACGCCGCTGTTTCAGTAGCTAGCGCCAGCACCGGCTGCTCCGGCTCGATGACATCCCAGCGGTAGCTGTTCTTGCCGTCGCGTTTGGCCTGGTACATGGCCCGATCCGCCCGCACCATTGCCGCGTCAACATCACAGCCGGGACCCATGGCCGCCAGCCCGATGCTGCAGCCGAGCACGAAGGCCTGCTCGCCCACCACAATCGGGGGCGCAAAGGCTGCCAGCACCTTGTCCGCCACCGCCTCCGCCTCGCGCGCATCTGCGAGATGCTCCAGCACCAGCACGAATTCGTCACCGCTCACCCGTGCCACCGTGTCGTTGCGGCGAACACAGTAACGCAGGCGCTGAGCCACTTCGCACAACACCGCATCGCCGGCATGGTGACCATGGTTGTCGTTGACCGGCTTGAAGTTATCCAAGTCCAGGTACATCAGCACGATCCATCTGCGCGAGCGTGCGCTGGCTGCACAGGCCTGTTGCACCCGATCCTGCAGCAAGCGGCGATTGGGGAGGCCGGTGAGGCAGTCGTGCAGGGCGAGACGGTGTACATCAAGTTGCGTCCAGCGCAGCCACCAAATCAGCATTCCTCCCAGCAGGGCGCCTACGCCACCCAGCAGAAATCCCCAGCGCAGTCCTCCAGGGGAGGGAGTGGCGTGGCCGGCGATGGACCAGCGGCCATCAGGCAATACGATCTCCGTCTGTGCCTGCGCTGCGGCAAACACCTCTGCCGACCCGGCGAGCAGGCGCCCATCATGACCGCGCACAGCAATCCGTACCGGCCCTGCCACGGCAGGCAGGCCGGCCTGCTGCAGCAGTGCGACGCTGTCCAGCTCGATATCCATGCGCCCCCAGTGACGCAGGGTGCCGCCCTGCGGCGACAGCACCGGCGAACTCAGACGCAGGACTGCAGCGCTGGAGACCGGGTTGATCGGCGGTGGCGGCGCGTAGACATGGCTGGGCTGGTCCCCGCGCAACAGCACCACACCGAGCAACAGTGCGTCGTCCCGCGTCACGCGTTGCATCAGCGCGGAAAAATCCCGTGAAGAGACCTCCGGACTTGCAGCCACATGGGCAGCAAGTCCGTTACCAAGATAGAGGTATTTGTCGAGCAGGCCTTCAACACGCGCACGCAGCAGATGCAGCTCCTGCATGACGGCATCGTGCTGGCGGGCTTCCAGCTGGCGCTGATCGTAAAAGCCGAAGGCCAGCACCAGTGACAGGCAGACCGCTGCCACTGACACACCCGATAACAGAGGGGAAATTCTCATCCTTGACGACCATATCCAGCAACCATGCGATGGCCGGAGTATAGCGCTATTGTGTTGAAAATAAACGGACCGCTTTATGTGGCTAAACGCTATCGCAACCGGCAAACCACATGCGGTTATCGCGGCCTGAACGGTGGCCTGGTACGTCACATTCGGCAACCGGTACCCCACCGCTGTTCGTGCAAGACAGCGCTTGCCCGGTAGAACCCGTATCGGTACGCGGCCCCGATGCGCCCGCCGGGAACCAATACAATCATTCCACACACCGCACCGTGAGCGTTGCGCCGTCTAAATATGTGTTCCGAAATAGTATCCAGAACAGTCTATGCGAATTAGTGGGTCGGACTTTAGTCCGACGGCCTTTGCGCTGGTTGGACGCCGATGTCGGGCTAAAGCCCGACCCACGATAAACCGGATACCATTTCGGAACAGCTAGTTAGCCCTTGGGTAACAGACGCCAGGCGGTATCACCCTGTTCATTGGTCACCTCACGCTCTTCCAGCCAAAGCAGTTTCTTGTCTTCCGCCAGCCGCATCTCACTGTGGGCGGCGCGTATGACCGTACCCTGGTAGGCTGTCTTCTGCACCTTGAGCTCGGCCTTGCCGGGCATCTCGTTCATCCACTCCCGCAGGCGCGCGATCTCGCTGCGCAGTGCCGCAATTTCCTCTTCCGCCACGCTCTGCTGCCCCTGCAGCGCAGCGAGCGCTGTCTCTGTTGCATCTTGTTCCGCGAACAGGCCGTTCAGTTCGTGTTCAGTGCTGGCAACCTGCTGTCCCAGCATGTCCAGCAACTGCTGCGCCTGACCATCACGAACCGCCTGCTCCAGTTCACGCTGCCGCACCAGCGTCTTGTCCTGCACCTGGGCCAAAGTGCCGATACGCTGCTCCAGCGCGGCGTGCTGTTGCTGCAGCTGCTCCTGCTCGCCCCTCATCTCCTCCAGCGCCCGCTCGCGCTCGGCAATCATCGTTTCATCGTGTTCGACCTGATGCAGGACACGCTCGTCCACACCCACTGTAATGTGACAGGGAGGTGATGACACAGAACCGATATCCTGCACCACCGCCCCCCCTTTTGCCGATACGGTAGAGGCCAGAAGCGTGCAGGTCTCGCCATGGAGCGCGCCGCTGGTTTCGATGGTGGATTCGACGATCTCGCGTTGTGCCAACACGTCCCCCAGCGCCTCCACATGACTGGTGTGGAAATATTTGCCCTTCACCACGCCGTCGGCGCGGATGTGCGCACCGATCACGCCGCCAGCGATGATCACGTCGCCACTGGCCTCGATCTCGCCACCCTCGATTTCCTTCGCCAGCAATTCGCCGCACTTGACGCGAAAGCCCTGCTGCACGGTACCGTTGACGATGACGCGGCCGGCAAAATCCACATGACCGGTGTTGTAGCCCAGATCCCCCTCGATACGGTACTCCGGATGCACAGCGATCACGCCGGAAGCGGACAGTACCGGGTGACCTGCCACCTGTGCGGTTGCCGTCAGCTGATCCGGTGCGACTTGTACGCCGTTACCAGCCTGCAGGCGGACATCCTTCACCTTGGCAACCTTGAGTACCCGGCCGCGCACGTCCCGACCCGGCACCCCATCCACGGCAGCCTGTTTGCGCGCCAGGACGACCCCGATCTCCACCTGGGGAATGTCGCCGCGGTCCTTGAAGTCGATGGCATCATCGACTTCGCGCCCGGCCTTGAGGGGATGCAACTCGAACAGGTAGTCGATGCTGGCATCCTGCCCCGACTGCGGCGGCAACCCGTGTGCGATCGGTAGGGGCATCCCTGCTGGCGCCGCTGGTTCGCAGGCCTGTTGCAGGACCGCCTCATCGAGGCCGTATTCGATCTGCGCATGGTGCAGCGCCTGATGCAGCTCATCGAGCGTCGGCCGCTGTGGCGTATCCGCCAAAGTGATATACGCGGTCAGGCCGTCCGCTGCCAGGCTGATGGACCAGGAGGCGGCAGCAACGGCCTCTCCGGGCGCGCTCGCCGTAGCGGCGTTGGCCTCGGCAGGGGCGCCTTCCATCACCCTGGATGCCGTGACTGGCGCCTCGGGTACGGCGGGGGATGCAGCCGGTGGCGAAGATGGCGGCGAAGGCGCGACAGCCGCAGCCTCTTGCCGCGCGCGATGCTGCACTCGCAGCAGGATGTCGCGTTGCTCGGCGGTGATTACATGCCGGCGCACCAGCATCTCACCGATCAGCACCTCCTTGTGTTCGTTCATGAACAGGATCTTCTGCACCTCCATGGCGGCGTTGACCTGTTCCCAGGTGGCCCAACCACGGGCAATGGCCAGATCGCCGAAACGCTTTTCGGCAATGCGCACTAGCTTGAAGCGGCGCACTGTTTCCACATAGTCGAGTTGGGCACGTGTGAGCAGCCCCTCTTCCACAAACACCAGACCGGGATCGTGTTCATCATCCAGCGATTTGGCGGCACGTGCCGCCAGCGCGGCCTGCACCTGCGCCGCAGTGAGCAGATGCAGGCGCTCGGCAACCTCACCAATCTCGCGCGTCGTCGCCAGCGCCATATTTTCCATACCGCACCCCACGACTGAATTCCATACGTCCCTCGCGCCTTATAGCAGAAATGCCCCGGTGCCGTCCCTGACCTAGACTTTGTACAGACAGGCAAGGGGAGCGACCATGAACGACAAGGTGCACAAAAGTGAAGCCGAATGGCGGGCACAGCTCAGTCCGGAACAGTATCGGGTGCTGCGTCAGGCCGGGACCGAGGCCGCATTCAGCGGCGCGCTCTATCATCACCAGGCGGCGGGGGTCTACCGCTGCGCCGCCTGCGGGGCGGCGCTGTTCCGCTCGGAACAGAAATACGACTCCGGCAGCGGCTGGCCCAGTTTCTGGGCCCCCGTCGACGGTGCACTGGAGGCCCGTCGCGACCACAGCCACGGCATGGTACGGGTGGAGGTACGCTGCGCGCGCTGTGAAAGCCATCTCGGCCATCTGTTCGAGGACGGCCCGCCGCCCAGCGGGCTGCGCTATTGCATCAACTCCCTGGCACTGACCTTCGAAGAGGAGGAGCATTCGCCATGAGCGACGAACTTGCCCGACACATCGTTGACACTGCGTTGGTGCTGGCCAACCGGCACTCGTGGGAAACGATACGACTGCATGAGGTGGCAGAGGCCGCAGGCATCGACCTGGAGGACATCCGACGCCACTTCCGGGAAAAGGATGTCCTCATTGATGCATGGTTCGATCGCGCCGATGCCGCCATGCTGGAGGACGCCGCGAGCGTGGACTTCAGGCGTCTGCCGGTGCGGCAGCGGCTCGAACGCGCCCTGCTCACCTGGCTGGGAACCCTGCAACCCTACCGGCGCGTCACCCGGGAGATGATCCTGGCCAAATGCGAGCCCGGCCACCTTCATATCCAGTTTCCCGCCGTGATGCGCATCAGCCGCACGGTACAGTGGCTGCGCGAAGCCGCCGGGGTGAAAGATGCCTTCGTACACCGCGCACTGGCGGAATCCGTACTCACCGGCATCTACCTGGCCGTGTTCACCCGCTGGCTCAGCGACGACTCCGCCGAGTCGGCACGGACCCACCGCCTGCTCAACAGACTGTTGGGCCAGGCCGAATGGTTGGCCCGCACCCTGCCCGGCTTCGGCGCGGGAGCCCCCTCTTCACGCCGTGAGCTATAGTTGATGGTAACGGTCGGATACAGGAGAACCATCATGCGCAAGTTCATCATCCTGCTGGGCGGGGCACTGCTCCTGACCCTGACACCGCTGTGGGCGGACAATGTCGAACGCTTCGACGGCTATGCCGTCCACTACAACGTCTTCAACGCCGAAATGCTCGACCCGCGGGTGGCCCAGGCCTACAAGCTGCGCAGAGACTGCGGCAACGGCGTGTTCACCGTCGCACTGCGCAAGGATGATGGTGCCGCGGTCGCGGCAGATATCCGGGCTACCGCCATTACCCTGGTCGGGCAGCGCACTTCCATCGCCATGCGGGAGGTGAGGGATGGCACAGGCATTTACTACGTCGGCGGTTTTGCCATTACCACCGATGCAGAACCACTGAAATTCGCCCTGACCCTGCGCCCGGAGGGCAGCCCGCGCGAGTACAGCTTCGACTTCAGCCGGCAGATGTTCCGCTGTTAACGTTTCTTGCCAGGTGCGTAGTTGCCATAACCACGACTGGCCAGCTTGCCATCGTGCACCATCTGTTCCAGGGTCTTGCCCAACTCGGTGACGCTGTGACCGCGAGTGCGCAGCTGTTCCTTGAGCAGGCTTTCGCTGATCGTCTGCCGCCCACGCATGATGTCCATGATCACGTCGGAGAGATCATCCTGACGGCTGCCCTTGTCGCTGGCGCGGCGGGCCGGGGCGGCCTTCTCGGGCTCAACCCCGACCTCAGCCGGGGCGCTGGCCTTGGCGGGTGCGACAGTGGCTTCGCCAGCCGGAGCATCCTGTTCCTGCTCCAGTTCCGCCAGTTTTTTGTCGATGACCGCCAGCGCTGCCTGATGCTGGGTGATGAGCTGTTCGCGCCGTTTCTGTAGCGCCTGCATCTCCTTATCGGACGCAGCCAGGGCCTGCTCGAACTCGCGCAACAGCTTCTCGCGATCCTTGCGGACCTCGCCGAGACGCTCCAGCGCCGCGGCACGCTTCGCCGCCTCCTCTTCCGCACGCTTCTTCTTGTTGGCCAGCTCGAACAGCTGTTCGGCTGACATGTCCTCGATATTTACCAGCATATGGACAGTCCTTGGTTCCCGCGGCGCCCGTCCCCTCGTGGAGCCGGCGGCCGCAATAATGATTCCGGTCCGGATTCTACCCCAGCATCCCGGGGCGGAGAACGGCATCGCGCCACAGTCTGCGACGTTGTCCTTGATCAAGGAACACCATCCCCCAGAGGCCTATAGTAGGCGGCAAACCCGTTTTTCGCCCCACCGACAGGGCATTGATGACCCACCCCCGATGATAAAACGGTTCTTGCTCACTGCAGGGATGCTCACAGGGCTGCTGGCCGCGGCACCGAGCCACGGCCTGCCGCCGCTGCAGATGTTCATCGACGTCACGCCGCCGGGCGGCGTGCTGCGGCCGCCACCCGGCACATATGCCGGCCCGGTGGTGATACGCCGCCCGCTCACCCTGGAAGGCGAGGGCCGCATCAGCATCGACGCCGGCGGCCGCGGCACGGTACTCAGCATCATCGCCGATCAGGTCACCGTGCGCGGCCTGCACCTCACCAACTCCGGCGAGTCCCACGACACGGTGGACGCCGGCATCCTGGTGGAGGGCAACGACAACCTGGTCGAAGACATCACCATCGACAACAGCCTGTTCGGCATCCACCTGCGCCAGACCAGGCGCACCACCGTGCGCCACAACCGCATCAGCTCCAAGCCCTTCGACGTGAACATGCGCGGCGACGGTATCCGCCTGTGGTACAGCAGCGACAACCTGATTGAGCAGAACACCCTGCGCGATGTGCGCGACATCTTCCTCATCAACTCGCCGGACAACCGCCTCATCGGCAACGACGTGCGCGACAGCGGCGTCGCCATCCAGCTGGTCTACGCCCCCGGCAATCTGCTGGAAGACAACACCATCGAGGGCAACACCACCGGCATCGTGCTGGTCTACTCCGACGACAATATCATTCGCCGCAACCGCCTGCACCACGTACGCAGCGCCTCCGGCTCCGCCCTGGCGGTGAAGGAAAGTTCCGGCATCCTGATCGAGGAAAATGACATCCTGCACTGCGCCATCGGCATCCTCGCCAACTCCCCGGTCCATCCCGAAAATACCCTGGAGCTGCGCAACAACCGCTTCACCTACAACGACGTCGCCATGTATTTCTACGGCGAAAAGGGCGGCCACACCATCCAGGGCAACCGCTTCGAGCAGAACCTGCAGGACATCGCCGTCAGCGCCGCCACCAGCGCCCGCGCCAACCACTGGCACGACAACCACTGGGACAAATACCAGGGCTTCGACCGCGACGGCGACGGCATCGGCGACCTGCCGCACGAAATCCATCTCTACTCGGACCGCCTCTGGATGGACCGCCCGATGACCCGCTTCTTCCGCGGCTCGCCGATGCTCGACCTCATCGACTTCATCGAGCGCCTCGCCCCCTTCACCGATCCGCCGCTGGTGCTGCGCGACCCGACGCCAAGCGTGCGTTGACCACAAGCCTGCGGCAATCCTGGAGGTGGTGTCTTATCGCAGCAGCGGTTCCAGCACCGACCACACCGTATCGAGCAGCAGCGGCTGGGCCGCCGCGTTGGGGTGCAGCTGATCGGCCTGGATCAGCGCGGGGTCGAGGGCGACGCGTTCCATCAGGAAGGGGACGATGGGCAAGCGGTGTTTCGCCGCCAGGTCATGGTAGATGCGGCTGAAGCCGTCGGTGTAGACGCGGCCATAGTTGGGCGGGATCTGCATGCCGATGAGCACCACCTTGATCCCGCGCTGCGCGGCCCGCATCACCATCCCGTCGAGATTGCGGTGCATCGCCTCCAGCGGCAGGCCGCGCAGGCCGTCGTTGGCCCCCAGTTCCAGCAGCAACCAATCGGGCCGGTGCAGGTCCAACACCGCGTCGAGACGCGCCAGCCCCCCCGCCGTGGTATCGCCGCTGATGCTGGCGTTCACCACCGTATGGTCCAGGCCGCGTTGCTCCAGCCGCTGCTGCAGCAAACTCACCCAGCCCTGCCCCGGCGCCAGGCCGTAGCCGGCGCTGAGGCTATCGCCCAGCACCAGGAGCGTGCCTGCCTGCGCATTACAGGCGACAATGAACCACAGAATCGTAAACAGGAATTTGCGCATGACGGAGATGATTGTCACTGCCGAACAGGTCGGCAAGCAAGTGGAGGTGGCCAGCGGCACGCTCACCATCCTGCAGGAGGTGAGCTTTGCGGTCGCCGCCGGCGAGAGCCTGGCCATCGTCGGCGTGTCCGGCTCGGGCAAGTCCACCCTGCTCGGCCTGCTGGCTGGTCTCGACCTGCCCAGCAGCGGGTGCATCACCCTGGCCGGCGAGGAGCTGAACGCCCTCGATGAGGACGGCCGCGCGCGCCTGCGCGGGCAGCGCGTGGGCTTTGTGTTCCAGACCTTCCAGCTACTGCCCGGCCTCACCGCGCTGGAAAACGTCATGCTGCCGCTGGAGCTGGCCGGCAATCCCGCCGCCGCCGCGCAGGCCACTGCCCTGCTGGAGCGCGTCGGCCTGGCGCAGCGTCTCGATCACTATCCCAAACAGCTCTCCGGCGGCGAGCAGCAGCGCGTCGCCATTGCCCGCGCCTTTGCCATTGGCCCGGCACTGCTGTTCGCCGATGAGCCCACCGGCAACCTCGATGCCGCCACCGGCGGACGCATCATCGACCTGCTGTTCGAACTCAACGCCGAACAGGGTACCACCCTGATCCTGGTCACCCACGACGACACGCTGGCCGCCCGCTGTGGCCGCCGCCTGCACCTCGATGCCGGTCGCGTGGTGGCGGATGAATGAACATGAACACATCACCTATGAATCCACAACGGCAACAGAGTCCGCAAATGAACGCGAATACACGCAAATTCGGCAGCAGATCAAGGCCGCGATGCAGCCGCACCACGTTCATCCACCGGGTGAGCAGGTCACCCTTGATGGCACGCTGAACATTCGCGTTCATTTGCGGACTGACATGGTTTTATGATGAATCGACTCAAACTGGCCTGGCGTCTGTTGCTGCGCGACTGGCGCGCCGGCGAGCTGCGCATCCTGTTCGCCGCCCTGGTGATCGCCGTGGGCGCCACCTCGGCGATAGGTTTCTTCACCGATCGCCTGCAGCGGGCCATGGGCAGCCAGTCGGCGGAATTACTCGGCGCCGATCTGATCCTGCGCTCGCCGCGTCCCGTCAACGATGCCTGGTTGCAACACGCCAGTGATCTGGACCTGCGCCACGGCGAAACACTGGAATTTCCCAGCATGGTATTGCACGGCGAGGAGATGCGTCTGGCCGGCATCAAGGCCGTGGACGAGGGCTATCCGCTGCGCGGCAGGCTGCGCATCAGCGACACCCCCTACGGCATGGAGCACGACAGCCAAACCATACCGCCGCCGGGCGAGGCCTGGGCCGAGGCGCGACTGTTGCCGCTGCTCGGCATGGAGGTCGGCGAGACGGTGGCCCTGGGTGACATCGAACTCAAGGTCACACAGATCGTAGCCTTCGAGCCAGGCAGCGGCGGCAACCTCGCCGCCCTGGCCCCGCGCCTGCTCATCAACCGCGCCGACATCGAGCGTGCCGGCATCCTCGGCGTCGGCAGCCGCATCAGCCGCAACTATCTGTTTGCCGGCGAGATCGCCGCGCTTGAACGCTACAAAAGCTGGCTCGAACCGCAACTGGAACCCAGCCACCACTTGGTAGACGTGCGTGAAGACAGACCCACCGTGGGCGCGGCGCTGGAGCGGGCCGAACGCTATCTCGGTCTTGCCAGCCTTGCCGCCGTGTTGCTCGCCGGCGTCGCCATCGCCATGGGCGCGCGCCGCTACAGCGAGCGTCACTTCGACGTCAGCGCCATGCTGCGCTGCCTGGGCGCCAGCCAGGACGACATCCTCGCCCTTTACCTGCCGCAACTACTGCTGCTCGGCCTCATCGGCAGCGGCGTCGGCGTCGCCCTCGGCGCCCTGGTGCAGGCCGGGCTGTTCCAGCTGCTGCACGAACTGTTGCCGGTGCGCCTGCCGCCACCCGGCTTGATGCCAGCACTGCTGGGCCTGCTCACCGGGCTGGTGGTGTTGGCAGGCTTTGCCCTGCCGCCCATCCTGCGCCTGCGCCAGGTGCCGGCGCTGCGCGTGCTGCGCCGCGAGCTGACCCCGCTGCCGCTGCGCACCTGGCTGGTGTACGGCGCCGCCATCGGCGCCATGACCCTGCTGATGGGCCGTTACACCGGCAGCACTCCCCTCACCCTGAGCGTGCTGGGCGGTACGCTGGCCGCCCTGCTGTTGCTCGGTGCGCTGGCGTGGCTGCTGCTGCGCGCCAGCCGCGGCCTGCGCCGGCGCGTCGGCGCCGCCTGGCGTTATGGCCTCAACAATCTGTGGCGCCGCCCCTGGTCCAGCGCCGGCCAGATCCTCGCCTTCGGCCTGACCCTGATGGCCATGGCGCTCATCGCCCTGTTGCGCAACGACCTGCTCGACACCTGGCAGGCGCAGTTGCCGGAGCGCGCACCCAACCATTTCGTGGTCAACGTGCTGCCTGCCGAGGTGGATCGCTTCGGTACCTTCCTGCGCCACCATCGCATCGACAGCGCCCAACTCTATCCGCTGGTACGCGGCCGCCTCACCGCGGTCAACGGCACACCGGTGGAAGAGGTACTGGCACCGGGCGATGAGGGGGGAGGCGCGGTGAACCGCGAACTGAACCTCACCTGGAGCACGACCTTGCAGGAGGACAATGCCATTGTCGCCGGCCGCTGGTGGAGTGCGCAGGATACGGGACAGCCGCTGGTGTCGCTGGAGGCGAAACTGGCGGAGCGGCTCGGCGCGGGGGTGGGCGATGAGCTGCTGTTCACCTTCGGCGGCAGCGAGCTGAAGGTGCGCATCGCCAGCCTGCGCACGGTGAAGTGGGACTCCTTCAAGCCCAACTTCTTCGTCATCTTTCCGCCCGGCGTGCTGGACGCGCAGCCTGCCACGTGGATGACCAGCCTGTATGCGGCGCCGGAACAGCGCGCGGCGATGGCGCAGATGGTGCGCGACTTCCCGGCGGTGACGGTGATCGATCTGGAGCGGCTGATGGAGCAGGTGCGCCGCATCATGGAACAGGTGACGCTCGCGGTGGAGTACGTGCTGATCTTCGTGCTGCTGGCCGGCTTTGCCGTGCTTTACGCCACCCTGCAGGCCAGCCTGGACGAGCGCCTGTATGAAGGCGCGCTGCTGCGCACCCTGGGCGCCAGCCGCTATCAGTTGCGCGCCGGCCACCTGGCCGAATACGCCCTGCTCGGGGCGCTCGCCGGCCTGTTCGCCGCCGCCGGCACAGAGCTCATTGCGTGGCAGCTCTACACCCGGGTGTTCCAGCTCGACTACGCCTTCCAGTGGCCGCTGTGGCTGGCATTGCCAGCCACAGGCGCACTGCTCATCGGTGCTGCCGGCTACTGGGGTACCCGCCACGTGGTCCGGCGCAGCCCGCTGGCGGTGCTGCGCGCGCTGTAGCCGGAACCACCAGGGGCGGGGCGACGCCGTCCCGCCCCTGGCAATCGCCGATTCCTGCCTATACTCAAAGCACTCGACCCGGCGGAGATGCGTAGCCCGTTGTGATGCGCAGCCACCATGAGGACTAGGCAGCAATGGTTGGCTCCCGGTTTGATGGCGTTCGATTTCCGTTCACCACCCCATACACCGACATGGAGGATGCATCAGGTGAAACCTGTCGTCAGCCCGCTGCAAGGTCATTGGTCGTTCTTCCAGCAGTTCCTCAAACATCCCTTGCAACTGGGTTCCATCGTGCCCAGCTCGCGCTATCTCGAACAACGCATCGTCGCCCAGGCGGCTGCCGGCAGCGCCGGTATCGTCGTCGAACTCGGCCCCGGCAGTGGCGGCACCACCCGCGCGCTGCTCACTGCCATGGCACCGGACGCGCGCTTGCTCAGCATCGAACTCAACCGGGATCTGCATGCGCTGGTGAGCCGCATCGGCGACCCGCGCCTCATTGCCCATCGCGGCGATGCACGGGATTTGTGTGAAACGATGGGGCAGTACAATTTGGCGGCACCCGATGCGGTGGTATCGGGGATCCCCTTTTCCACCATGGACCCGGGTGTGGGCCGGGCCATCCTCGCCGCCATCGCCGTGGTATTGCCTGCCGGAGGGCGCTTCGTGGCCTACCAGGTCAGCTCCCGCGTCGCTGAACTGGCGCGCCCGATCCTCGGTGAGCCGGAGGTGGCGCTGGAACCGCTCAACATCCCGCCGATGCGGGTCTATTGCTGGACCCGGGGCACCGGGTCCCGGGCATCCGCTGGCTGAGGCCGGAGATCAGGCCTCGCTCGCCACGGATTGCAGCCGCGCCGCCGGGACGACCACGGCGGGGTCGACGGCATGGCGCACCGCCAGGGCGTAGATCTGCAACAGGTCTTCCTCGCTCACATCGATGTAGGAGTCCAGTTCCGACAGGGCATAGACCAGGTCGCTGTGGGCGATGACGCACTTTTCTCCCAGCGGGCAAGCCAGCTCGGGCGTCTCGTGTGCCCGCAGCAACAACAGGGGATAACGGCGCCAGGGGAAGGCGTAATTGACCAGCACCGCAGCGGCGAGGAGTACCACCACGTTCACCAGCACCGGTTCCAGCAGGAAGCCATAGCCCAGGGCGTGGATCTGCGGGCCACCCACCACGGCGATCAGGGCGGTGGCACCGCCCGGCGGGTGCAGGCAGCGCAGGTAGTACATCGCCACGATGGACAGCGCGACGGCGAGTGGCGCGGCGAGCAGCGGATTATCCAGCCATTGGACACAGGTCACGCCCACCGCGGCCGACAGCAGGTGGCCGCCCAGCAGCGGCCAGGGCTGCGACAGGCTGCCATGGGGCACCGCAAACAGCAGTACTGCCGAGGCGCCCATGGAGGCCACCACCAACGTCGCGCCGTGCGGGTCGAGCACACGCCCGCTGACCCAGAACACCAGCGCCATGCCGATGAAGCCGCCCAGGGCCGACACCAGTTTTTCGCGATGGCTGGCCGGATGGTCGTCGCCCTCGCCCAGCCAGGTCATGAAACCTTGCCACATGATCGTACCCAACCCAGGCCTCAACCCGTACTCCACGCGCGCGGGCGCTTCATGCCCGCAATCTTGCAGGCCTGTTTCACGTAGCCGTAGGGAAACAGCTTGAACAGGTGGTTCTGCGCCTTGCGGCCGTGGCCCAGCTCATCGGCCAGAAACTTGATGGTGAAGCGGGCATCGGGCGCGATCTGGTGCTCGGCAAAATAGCCGCGCATGAAACGGAACACCTGCCAGTGCTCATCATTCAGCTCCAGCTGCTCCTGCCAGGCCAGCTGTCGGGCCACCTGCTCATCCCACAGTTCGGGCTCCACCAGGTAACCCTCATCATCTGTTGTCACAGTATTTCCAGTCTTATCGGCAATCATGGTCTGATCCTCCTTACGCCGCCTGCCGGCGGTTGTCATCGCCTACCGGGTACAGAATCATGGTATGGGGCGCCGTTGAATCGGACAAACGATATTTTGTGCATGTTAATATTTGAATATTCGATGGATGAGGTTGAAGCTGATGGATATCGAGTTCGCCCGCACCTTTCTCGCCGTGGCCGCTGCCGGCAATTTCGTCGGCGCCGCCGCGCGCCTGCATGTCACCCAATCCACGGTGAGCGCCCGCATCCAGGCGCTGGAGACCCAGTTGGGGGCACGTCTGTTCCGCCGCGGCCGCGGCGGTGCCGAGCTGACCATGGCGGGGCAGCGCTTCCTGCGCCACGCCAAAACCCTGGTGCAGACCCTGGAGCAGGCGCGCCACGACGTCGGCCTGCCGGCCGGCTTTCGCGGCAGTCTGACCCTCGCCGCCCGCATCGCGCTGTGGGAAGGCTATCTGCCGCGCTGGGCCGAGTGGATGCAGCAGGAGGCGGCCGACATTTCGCTGCGCATGGAGATCGGCATGGAGGAGGAGATGATGCACGGGCTGGTGCAGGGCACCATCGATATCGCCCTGATGTACACACCTGAGAGCCGCCCCGGCCTCGGCATCGAACGGCTGTTCGACGAAACCCTGCTGCTGGTCAGCAGCAATCCCAGCCGCGGTTGGCCCGACCCGGGTTATGTACACATCGACTGGGGGCCGGAATTCCATGCCCAGTTCAGCACCCACTACCCCGACATCCCGCCGCCGGCTCTCACCGCCAACATCGGCTGGCTGGCCATGCAGTGCCTGTTTCACAGCGGCGGTGCCGCCTTTCTGCCGCTACGCATAGCGCGGCGCTGGTTGCAGCAGGAGCGCCTGTTCCGGGTGGCGGGCAGTCCGCAGTTCACCATGCCGGCCTACATGGTCTACCCCACCGACCGCGCCGAGAAGACCCTCGCCACCGCACTGGACGGCCTGCGCCAGTTGGCCGTCGAGGAACAACGACTGGCCCGGTAGGCGCGCCGCTCAGCGCCGGATGCCCGGCGTCTCGATGGGCAGGCCATTGCCGCGGGCGTTGAGATAGACCTCCAGCGCGATGTACTCCTCCGAACCGACGTCATAGGGCATCGCGCGCAAGGTGGCGTAGCAGTCGCGGAATTTGCCGTGCAGGCTGGAGATATCAGCGATGAGGAGGCGGTGGGAGGGGAAGGCATTGCTGTGGCCCTGGTTCAGCACCTGATCGCGCAGATTCAGGTCCACGTAGCGATCGTGGCAATGATGGCAACCCATGTCGAGTTGGCCGATACGCGTGTGATACAGCGCCTTGCCGCTCTCATACCAGGGACGCAGCGGCCCGCTCACATCCACGTTCACCTTTTCGCCGCGGGCCAGATGACGTACGAAGGTCTCCAGCTTGACCAGTTCCGGCTCGTCGTAGGTGAGGGGAAACTCATCAAGATGATGTTCGCGGCAGTCGTTGATGCGCTGTTGCAGGGTGAGCGGGCCCTCATGCCCGGGACTGAACACCGGATAGCGGGCAATGGCCCGGGGGTCGAGCTTGCTGCCATCGGCACCATGACAGGTGGCGCAGGTGTTGCCGTTGTAACCGGGGGCATGAAACAGCACGCCTCCCTCCTCCACGGTGAACATGCCGGGATTCTCGAATTCATCATCCTGCATCCGCTGCATCTGTTCCGGCATATAGGCATAGCCGGAGACCGGTTGCTCCCATGCGGCCAGCGGCAGCGGCAGCGGCAGCGGCAGCAAGCTCAGCAGCAAAACGAGTCGATACATCATCGCAGCGTCACCAGATAGGCCACCACATCCTCCACTTCCTGTGCGGTGAGGATGGTGGTGGCGAATTCGGGATGGGGCCGGTTGTAACGCACCGGGTCGCGATAGAAGGCCGGCATGATGGTCTCGGGGTTCACCAGCTTTTGGTCCACCACCCGCAAGCGCAGTTCGCCCGCGGACAGGCGCGCGCCCACTCCGAACAGCGGCGGCGCCAGCGTGCCGTGCATGGGGTGTTCGGGGATCGGAAACATGTGGCAGGCAATGCAATTGCCCCGCTCGCGCGCGGCCACGATTTCACGCCCGCGCACCGCGTCGCCGCGCAGGCCGCCCAGCGCTGCAGGGATGGCGAAATTCTCCATCTGCCACGGCAGATAGGGCGGCTGCGCCGCCAGCGGTGCAACCAGGCTGCATAACAGGAAGGTGAGAGTGGTGCGTTTCATCGGCAGACTTGGACCAGGTGCAGGGCGCAGTGTAGTGCATATGCGCAGTCCATGATCGCACCGCAATTCTGTTTATGCGCCGATAACGATTATTTGCCGTCATCATGGGCCGTCAACCGTTAGAATCCATGGTCGACCGGCAGCACGGCTGTCCCACACCACAATAATTCATTCACTCGGAGACAAAACACATGCGATTGATTCTTCTGGGCGCCCCCGGCGCCGGCAAAGGTACCGTGGCCAAGCTGCTGACCGCGATGGACGGTTCGGTACAGATTTCCACCGGCGACATCCTGCGCGGCGCCGTCAAGGAAGGCACCGAGCTGGGCAAGAAGGCCGACGCCTTCATGAAGGCCGGCGACCTGGTGCCGGACGACCTGATCCTCGGCATCATGGGCGAGCGCCTGCAGCAACCCGATTGCGCCAACGGCTTCCTGCTCGACGGCTTCCCGCGCACCATCCCCCAGGCGGAGGCGCTGGGCGGCATGCTGGACAAGCTGGGCATCAAGCTGGACTTCGCCGTGAACCTGGACGTGCCGCGTGAAGTGATCCTCGATCGCCTGACCACCCGCCGCACCTGCTCCAACTCCGCCTGCCAGGAGATCTACAACGTCAAGAGCAAGCCGACCAAGGTCGAGGGCGTATGCGACAAATGCGGCAGCCCGGTGATCCAGCGCGACGACGAAACCGAAGAGGCGATCAGCAAGCGTCTCGACACCTACAATGAGAAGACCGCGCCGCTGGCCGACTACTACCGCAAGCTCGGCATGCTGCTCGACATTAACGCCACCTCCAGCGAAACCGTCGTGGCCACCATCAAGAGCAAGCTCGGCGTCGGCTGCTGCGGCAGCTGCGCGTAAGCGCAAAGGCGCTGAAAACACTCTGTCGTCTGCGCCGGGGTTTGAAGTAACGAAATAAAAAAGGGGCAGCCTCACGGCTGCCCCTTTTTATTTCCGCCGTAGCGCGCTTACTTGGAGCGGCTGCGGTACTCGTCGGTACGGGTATCGATTTCGATCTTGTCGCCGATCTCGACGAAGGCCGGCACGGACAGCTCATAACCGGTATTGAGCTTGGCCATCTTCATCACCTTGCCGGAAGTGTCGCCCTTGGCGGCCGGCTCGGTGTAGACAATTTCGCGCACCACGGTGGTGGGCAGATCCACGGAGATCGCCTTGCCGTTGTAGAAGGTCACCTGGCACTGCATGCCGTCTTCCAGGTACTTCAGCGCATCGGTCATGTTCTCGGCTTCGATTTCGTACTGGTTGTACTCCTCGTCCATGAACACGTACATGGGATCGGCGAAGTAGGAGTAGGTGACATCCTTGGTTTCCAGGATCACGGTCTCGAACTTGTCGTCGGCGCGGTACACCGTCTCCATGGCGGCGTTGGTGAGCAGATTCTTCATCTTCATCTTCACCACGGCGGCGTTGCGGCCCGATTTGTTGAACTCGGCCTTCAGCACGACCATGGGATCATTGCCAACCATCATGACCTGGCCGGCGCGGATTTCCTGTGCGGTTTTCATAGTGAGGGTACTGTCTGGATGGAAAAGAGGGCGGAATTATAAAGGTTTTGCACAAAAAAATACCAGATTCGTAACCAAATCGCCCAAAGCCGACATTTGTCGCCTCCACAGCTCGGCGTGTACCGCATAGGCGGCGTGGTGGGCGAGGAAGCCGTCCCAGCATTCAGCCATGCCCGCCTCCCGGTTCCAGGCCTGCCACAGGTCGCGCAACGCCGCCGCCTCTTGCGCCCCCAATCCAGCGCAGTAGCGGTGCAGAAAGGCATTCAGCTTGGCGTCGTGGGCACCCTCGTCCTGGCGGTAGGGCTGCCACACCAGCGGCCGCCCAGCCCATTGGGCACGCACGAAGGAGTCCTCGCCGCGGACAAAATTGAGGTCGCAGGCCCACAGCAGGCGGTCGTAGCGGTCCTGTTCCACGAAGGGCAGTACGTGCACCGCGAGTGCGCCGGCGCCGCAGACCTCCCCCGCCCCTGCGGCCACCACGCCATAGTGAGCGCCGATACGCCGCGCCAGTGCCCCCTCCGGCACCAGCACACGCAGCGGTCGGGTGGAGTGTTCCCAGCGCTGCAGCAGCGGGGCGATATGGGCGCAGTCGTAGGCGAACAGCGACAAGCGCAACTCGCCCTCCCGGCCCGGCGGCAGGCCGAGGTCGGCCCAGAAGGCTGCTTGCGCGGCCGCGTCGGCCTGGAAGGCCCGGCGCACCTCCAGCAGCCCTTGCTCGCAGAGCAGGCCACCGGTACCGGGTACAAAGCCGGGAAAGAAGAAGTGCCGGGTCAGCGGCAGGCCGGGCTGCGGCGAGGGCAGGCCATGACAGCCGGCCACCCAGTCTTCCGCGCTCAGGTGCTCCACGTTGATCCAGCGCGGCTGTACCGCGCATGCCGCCATGGCGTGCAGATAGGATTCGGGCAGGGTGCAGGCGAAGGTATCGATCACGACCTCCGCAACATCGTCGGGCGCGACGGCGGGGAACGGGGTGATCCAGTGCCGCACCTCGACGCCGCGGCTGTGCTGCGCAGCCTGCGCCGGGTCGATCTCAGGGTTGATGCGGCGGAAACTGGCCAGGTCATCCACCCACAGGCGGACCCGCAAGCCGTGTTCGCCGGCCAGCTGCCGCGCCAGGCGCCAGCAGATGCCGATGTCGCCGAAGTTGTCGACTACCGAACAGAAGATGTCCCAACGCGATGCTGACATGGAAAGAACCGGAGAAAGCGAATCAGGCCGTGATCATCGCACAAGCTGCCACGCCCCTGTGCAGGTCAATCCCACATCACATCGCAACCGGCCTGCGCCGAGGCAGCGAGCAGTTCCAGCAGCGGCAGGGCGCGCAGACTGAGCGGTGTGGGCGGCTCCTTTTCTTCCTCATCCCCGTCCTCGTCCCCGAGATCCAGCGGCGGGGCGGCATCCCGCGCCGCCAGCGCCGACAGCAGGCGCGCCCGCGCCGCCGGAATCTCCGCCGCCAGCAGGGCGCCGGGCACGGTAGCGCTGTGCCCCATCATCCTGAGCAGAGCCTGCGCGATGTCGCCGAACAGGGTGATATCGGCATAGGCGCGGCTGTGAAAGGTCACCAGCATGTCAGGGTATCCATGAACGATGGCGAAAAATGTCAGCAGCGCGTGCACTGCTCCACCGGCAGGCCGCGGCGCAGCCAGCCGGGGCCGGCGGCGCTGCCGGCCATGCCTTCACGGATGTTGTAGACCCGAGTGAAGCCCTGCGCCTCCAGGTATTTCTGTACCTGGGTGGTACGGTTGCCGGTGCGGCAGATGAGGCCGATGGGCGCGTCCCTGTCATCACCCACCTGTCGCAGCACCTCGGCCATAAAGCCCTGCGCCCCCTGCGGATGGCGCATGTCGATGAGGCTGGCGCCCTTGGCCACGCCGGTCTGACGCCACTCCGGCGGGGTACGGATATCGATGATGGTGAGCTCGCCGGCCGCAGCAGCCGCCTGCGCCTCGGGCGCCGACATCACGGCCCCGGCGGCATGCAGAGCCCACGGTTGCAGCACGCCGACCAGCGCCAGCAACAACAGCGTAAAACGTTTCATTGCAGATACCTCACAAAATCCTGCGGTGCGGTTAGATATTGCGGCCACGATAGCGCGTTCCCTGCACCCTTGAAAGCGGAAAGGGGGCTAGTGCCCCCTTCCCTTCATGCTCAGTCCTGCGAGTTGCAGGCCTGCATCAGCCGCGTAATACGCACGCCGAGAAACACGAACACGATGATCGAGCCGACGACGGCAAGAACGGCTCCAATGGCGGTGGCATCCATAATGCTATCTCTTGGGTAATGATAAGTGTGGAGTGTGGTGGCCGCCACGCGGGCGGCCGCGCAATCTAGCGAAACCGGTGCAACGTGTAAACCCTGAAATTCTCGCGTGTTTTGCATGAAACACAGCACCACGCCCCCCTGGTTTGAACCATGCCCCTGCGTCGTGTAGGGTGATGGACACACCCTGTCACGGAACCTGCATGATCGTCGCCAGCTTTCTCGCCTTTCTGTTGCTCTTCGTCACCATCGGCCTGTGGTCGATGCGGCGCAGCCGGCACAACAGCATCGACTACCTGCTCGCCGGCCGCAGCGTCCCTGCCTGGCTCACCGCCCTGTCCGCCGTCGCCACCAACAACAGCGGCTACATGTTCATCGGCCTCATCGGCTACACCTATCTCACCGGCCTCGCCGCCATCTGGATGATGCTGGGGTGGATCGTCGGCGACTTCATCGCCTCCGGCTTCATCCATCGCCAGGTGCGCCTCGCCACCGAGCGCAGCGACGTGCACACCTTCAGCGGCCTGTTGTCGCGCTGGCAGGGCGGCAACTACCGCGTGCTGCGCTTCATCAGCGGCGTGATGATCCTGCTGTTTCTCGGCACCTATGCCGCTGCGCAACTTTCCGCCGGCAGCAAGGCCCTGCAGGTGCTGTTCGACTGGCAGCACTGGGCCGGCGCGGTGATGGGCGCCGTGATGGTGTTGCTGTATTCCTTCGCCGGCGGCATCCGTGCCTCCATCTGGACCGACGCCGCGCAGTCCATCGTGATGATCGCCGCCATGGCACTGCTGATGGTGGTGGCCCTGGACCAGATCGGCGGCTTGTCGGCCTTTGTCGCCGGATTGCATGCGGTCGATCCCGGCTACATGCAGCTGTTTCCCGTCGTGGAGGGTTACGGCCTGTGGCTCGGCCCGCTGCTGTTCGTGGCAGGCTGGGTGTTCGCCGGTTTCGGCGTAGTGGGCCAGCCGCACATCATGATCCGTTTCATGGCCCTGGACGATGCCGGCAACATCAACGCTGCCCGCGTCTGGTACTACGGCTGGTTCACCCTATTCTGGAGTGCCGCCATCGTCGTCGGCATGGGCGCGCGCCTGCTGCTGCCGGAGGTGGCGAGCTTCGACGCCGAACTGGCCCTGCCGACGCTGGCGCTGCAACTGCTGCCCGAGGTGCTGGTGGGCGTGATCCTCGCCGGCATCTTCGCCGCCACCATGTCCACCGCCGACTCCCTGATCCTGAGCTGTGCCGCCGCGCTGACGCGCGACTTCCACTGGCAGAAACAGGATCACTACTGGCTCACCAAGCTGGGCACCGTGGCCGTCACCCTCGGAGCCCTCGCCATCGCCCTGTCCGGCAGCAGGAGCGTGTACGACCTGGTGCTCGACGCCTGGGGCGTGCTGGCCTCGGCCTTCGCGCCGCTGCTCACGGTCTATGCGCTGGGCCAGCGCGTGAGCGAACGCCTGGCCGTCGCCATGTTGGTGGCCGGCGTGTTTACCATGTACGGCTGGAGCGTGTACGGCCCCGCTGCCGTCTACGCCGTGGCGCCCGGCATCAGCGCCGGGCTGCTGGTGTATGTAGCCGCACGGATGTTCAGCGGCAGGACGCAACAGGCGCGCTAGGAGCCCGCCTCGATGAGCGGGCGCAACACCTGCTCGAAACACTGCCGCTGCTTCGGCGACAGGCTGGCGAGATTGCCGTCGTTGGCCAGCAGCAGCTTCGCCACCCCCAGCGCCACCACGGGGTCGAGCGCCTGCTCCACAGCCAGGGTACGGATTGTGACGGGGTTGTCGCTACAGAGGTGATGCAGTTGCTTCAGGTTCATGCCGGGACCACAGGAGCGGGAATTGGGCCTGCGATTATTGCAGATGACGGCGGCCGCGGCCTCAGCCATTTTCCTGCGTCACCTCCACCGCCACCACTACACCGGCATCAAGCGACGCCCGCACGCGCATCGGCTGGCAACATACCTGGCAATCCTCCACGTAGTCCTGTTCGCCCAGAGACGGGTCGATCAGCAAGGTATTCTCCTCGCCGCAATAGGGGCACCGGATGGTCCATTCGGGTAGCGCAGTCATGGCAGGCACCTGCTTCAGCCGTGTAGACATCAGCGTAGCGGGTGTAAACGCCGGCTGCCGGGCAAAAGGTTTTTAATCCCGCCAGCATCCCGGTAAGCTATCGGCCCAAGCCGCACATCAAGGAGCAATGCCGTGTTTGAGAATCGTGAAGGCCAGCAGGTTCCCTTTGTCGTGTTCCGCGTGCGCCGCGGCCATGAATGGGTCGACATCACCAGCGACGACATCTTCAAGGACAAGACCGTCATCGTCTTCTCCCTGCCCGGCGCCTTCACACCCACCTGCTCCTCCTCGCACGTGCCACGCTACAACGAACTGGCGCCGGTGTTCCGCGCCCAAGGCGTCGACACCATCGCCTGCATCGCCGTCAACGATACCTTCGTGATGAATGCCTGGCAGGCCGAGCAGAAGGCCGACGAGATCCTGTTCATCCCGGACGGCAACGGCGAGTTCACTGAGGAGATGGGCATGCTGGTGGACAAGGACGACCTCGGTTTCGGCAAGCGTTCCTGGCGCTACTCCATGCTGGTGAAGAATGGGGTAATCGAAAAGATGTTCGTCGAGCCGGACAAGCCGGGCGACCCGTTCGAGGTCTCCGACGCCGACACCATGCTGACCCATATCGCGCCCGATGCGAAGAAGCCGCTGGAAGTGGTGATCTTCACCCGCGAAGGCTGCCCCTACTGCGTCAAGGCCAAGGGTCTGCTGCAGGACCACGACATCCCCTACGAGGAACTGGTGCTGAACCGCGACTACACCGGCCGCGCCCTGCGCGCCGTCAGCGGCGTCGACATGGTGCCGCAGGTGTTCATCGACGGCGAGCACATCGGCGGCTCCGACAAGCTGGAGGCCTGGCTGGCGCAACACGCCTGACCATCTCCATGCAGGAGTCCACGACGTGGACTCCTGCAAACAACCTTACCTGCGCACGGAAATCATCATGCCCACCCCGCAATCCGCAATCCTCGCCTTGGACGGTCCGCTCGGCCTGTTCCTGGTATTGCACTTCAAGCCCGGCGCCGATGACGCCGTGCGCCAGGCCGCGGCCGCATTCCCGGCACTGCTGGACGAAATCTCTTCTACCGCACCGGAGGCACAACTGGTCGGCACGCTGGCCTTCGGCCCGCAGCAGTGGGATCGCCTGGGCAGGACGCGGCCGAAACTGCTCAAGCCCTTCGGCCCGCTCGACGGTGGCACACTGCGCGCCCCGGCCACCGGTGGCGATGTGCTGCTGCACCTGCACTCGGCACGCGCCGATCTCAATTACCTGGTCGCCAACCGCTTCGTCGCACAGCTCAAATCGTGGATCGAGCGCGCCGAAGAGACGCCCGCGTTCCGCTATCTCGACGCGCGCGACCTCACCGGTTTCATCGACGGCACGGAGAATCCGCAGGAACAGGAAGAGCGGCGCGAGACGGCGCTGATCGGCAACGAGGACGCGGCATTCGCCGGCGGCAGCTACGTCATCGCCCAGCGCTACGTCCATCACCTGGAGCGCTGGAACACCATGCCGCAGCAGGAGCAGGAAGGCGTCATCGGCCGCAGCAAGCCGGACTCGGTGGAACTGAACGATGCGGTGAAGCCGCCAACTGCGCACATCTCCCGCGTGGTGATCGAGGAGGAAGGCGAGGAACTGGAGATTGTGCGCCACAGCCTGCCCTACGGCGACGCCACCGGCGAGAGCGGCCTGCTCTTCCTCGCCTACGCCCGCGACCTGACCATCTACGACAAGATGCTGCGCAACATGTTCGGCCTGAGCGGCGACGGCCTGCACGACCGGCTGATGGAATTCACCGAGGCGGTGAGCGGCGGCTATTTCTTCGCGCCGTCGGTGGAGCAATTAAGAGGGCTGTAAATGCAGGAGCGGCTTCCAGTCGCGGCAGAACCGCTCCTACAGCAAACTACCGCTGTTCTCCAGTACTACCTTCAGGTCAGCAGCAGCGACACCAGCATCGGGTTCACCACCCGAGCCACACGCGCAGCATGGGGATACACCACGTCGGCAGCATTGCTGCTGTGCGCCGCCACGCACCCATCCATGCCGTCAACGCTCTAACCAGATGCGCAAGGCGATGAGGGCAATGGCGGCGATAACACCGCTCCAGGCCAGCGGATCGCCGCGGCACAGGTCGCGCCATGCGATGACGAATTCGTTGCTGCGCGGAGTCCGCTCCAGCAGCGGCTCGATGACGGCGGCAAAGGCAGCCTTGTCGAACAGCGCCAGGCGCTGATTGGGCAGCGGCACGCCGATGCGGCCGAGCAGCAGGCGACGGCCGGTGTGCACAAACTCCTCCGGTGCGCCCTGGCCCTGACGGCCCCAGATGTCCACCACATGCAGCCGCTCGCCGTCGGTCCCCAGGCGCAGCCGCCTGAAACCACGGAACAACGCCCAGAAGATGACCGCAACGAAGACGGCGAGGCCCGCCGGCAGCAAGAGCAATTCGCTGGCGATGGACTCCCGGGTAAAAAACATCATCGCCGGCAGCATGACCAGCCCGAGTGTCAGCAGGCCGATGAGAGCCTGGAAGCGGCGCAACTCTTTGATATTCGGCGGCACCCAGGTGATGCCCTGCGCATCCGGTCGCAGGGCAAGCTGCGCCGCGGCATCGGCAACGCACTGCCGCGCTGTTACGCCGGGGTGCAGCACCACGCCGGGCTGGCGCTGGGCCGGTGCGCGCGCACGACGGGCCTTGGCATCGAGCCAGACGGCCGCAGCGCCGATCAGTCCGAACAACACCATCATGCCGATGCTGAAGTCGTGCACCTGCTGCCAGTGATCGCGGCGGCCGTGCAGCTGTTGCAGCGCGCCGCGCAGGGCGGCATCGCCGAAGGCGCTGACGCGGTAGTCGAGGCCGACGTGCTGCAGGCGGTAATTGTCGTAGTCGGCCAGCAGCATGCCGTTTGCCACGGGCGCCAGCACCATCGGATCAGCCGCCGCGCCCAGGTCGATGTGCTGCAACGGCTTGCCGTCGGCGGCGTAGACGATCACCTCGCCGCTGCGCAGCAGGCCGTCGCTGTTGATGGCCCAGGTGTTGCCATCGCTGTCCTGCGCCGCCGCGGTCGGCCAGGTGTTGCCGCGGCCGAGGGAGTTCTTCACGTCGATCTGCTGCAGCACGCGGGTGCGGCCCTGGCCTTCGTCCTGCACGATGAGCAGGCGATGGTGATTGGTGTCC
>Ga0172382_10002641_pt1 | contig 29555 bp, 35 predicted proteins | sample Leawel138RmetaG_FD_122245 | JGI IMG/M metagenome (GOLD analysis project Ga0172382, IMG submission 122245) | Leachate microbial communities from a municipal landfill in Southern Ontario, Canada - Leachate well 138R metaG | ecosystem: Engineered > Solid waste > Landfill > Unclassified | place...
AATAAACAGATAGAGCATATTTTTCATATCACAGATGGATTTCCTTACTATATGCAGCAACTCCTATATTTGGTGTGGGATATTGCACAAAAAAGTGTTCAAGATGAGGATATTATAAAAGCGCTAGAGTTAATGTACGAAAGAGAGTATGATTTGTATGCTTATATATATAGTTCTATTACGCCAAATCAAAAAATAACACTCAAATACATTGTGGAGTTTGACGGTATAAATCTTTACTCCAATGAAAATCTTGGACAAACAACTCTAAGCGCTTCAACACTTAAGAGCACTTTGGAATCTTTAATGAAAAAAGATATTTGTGATAGGCTGGGTGATAAATATTATCTTGTAGATCCGTTTATGAGATATTGGTTAAAAGAGAAGTAAAGGAAATATAACGTTGAGAGTAGCATTCATAGGCGATATAGTCGGAAATCCCGGCAGGGAGATGTTAAAGAGTTATCTGCCAAAGCTCAAGAAGGAGTATGGGATTGACTTTGTTATTGCAAACTATGAAAATGCTTCTCATGGTTTTGGTTTGACAAGCAAAAATGCAAACGAGATTGTCGGATACGGCGTGGACTGCATGAGCGGCGGAAACCATACCTGGGATAAAAAAGAGGTGGAGGCACTTTTTGCAACCCATGAGATTTTAAGACCTCATAACTACCCGGAGGAAGTTGGCGGAACTGGTTGCAAGGTTTATGAAGTTGCAGGAGAAAAACTAGGAGTTTTAAATCTTATGGGGCATTTTGCTATGCCATATACAGACAATGCTTTTAGGTGTGCAAAAGATAGTGTTGAGGCTCTGCATGAGCAAGGCGTAAGAAATATTTTGATAGATTTTCACGCAGAAGCAACAAGTGAAAAAAGAGCCATGATGATGCTTCTTAAAGGAAGCGTGAGTGCAATAATTGGAACGCATACACATGTGGGAACCGATGATTTTCAAATAGTAAACGATACGGCATATCTTACAGATATGGGACTTACGGGCTGTAGGGATAATGTGATAGGAATGGATGAGAAAGTGCCTCTTAAGCAGTTTTTAACTGGTTTAAAAGGACATTTTGATATTCCAAAAAAGTGTAAAAAAATAATGCAAATAGCCATCATGGATTTTAATGAGGGTAGATGCGAGAGTGCCTTTAAGCTTAAGATATTTGACGATGAGACAGTATTTAAAACAGATGCTTGGGTTGAGCGTTAAATATTTTTAGTGTAATAAAAAAGAGACCTTTTTTTGTTACAATAGTAAAAAATGCAATAGGACACTAGGATGAGTGCAAAGATTATCGTAGTAGAAGATGAAGAGGATATGCTAGAGCTTCTTGAGTATAATTTACAAAAAGAGGGTTATGAAGTCATAGGCTTTTTAAACACTAAAAGTGTTGAGCAGATGCTTCTTGAAGAGGAGATAGACCTTCTTATAATGGACAGGAATCTCCCCGGAGTTGAAGGTAGCGAATTTGTTCAAACTCTAAGAGCAGATGGTTTTGCTACGCCCGTAATATACCTTAGCGCAAAAAATCTTGACAGTGAGGTAGAGGAGGGATTTTTAAGAGGCGCAGATGACTACATAACAAAACCTTTTAACATGAAAGAGTTGCTGCTACGCATAAAAGCGGTTTTGCGAAGAACCTCAAGAAAGATAGAAGATGGAGTTTTGTCTTATAGGGATTTGGTTTTAGATAAGGGCTCAAGAGTGCTTAGCGTAGATGGTAAACAGATAGAAATAACAAAGCTGGAGTTTAACCTTTTGAGCGAGCTTATTTTAAACAAGAACAGCGTGCTTGATAGGGAGTATCTCCTAGATAATGTCTGGGGATATGGCGAAGAGTACCAACCCAAAACCGTAAATGTTGCCATAAACAGATTAAAAGAGAAGATAGACCCGGATAAGACAAAAGAGTATATACAAACTGTTCGCGGAGTAGGGTATAAGTTGTGCTGAAAATACATCAGATATTTATACTAAAATTTTTACTGCTTTTTGTAACAGCACTTTTAATATCCTCAGGTATCAGCTATATAACGCTAAAAGATATAATAATCGAGCATAATAAAAATCATTTAAAGCATGCTATTGAACTTATGGAGATAAGTCTGAAAAATATCGATAATTTAGACGAGTTTTCGGCTCAAATCAACAAAAAAACAGCGCTAAGAGTAACTATTATAGCAAAAGACGGTACTGTTTTAGCAGAAACAGATGCTGATAAAGAGGAGATGGATAATCATACTTCTAGATTTGAGGTAATGCTCTCAAATACCCAAGAATATGGTGATATAATAAGATACTCAAGTACAGTAAAAGCAGATTTTTTATATATTGCAAAAAAAACTTTTTATAAGGATGAGCAGATATATATAAGACTCTCTATGAGTTTGGCGCAGATTATGTATGATTTTTACTCTTTGTGGACAAAACTCTTTTTTGTATTTTTAGTAATTGTCGTCATTGCCACTTTTATCTCTAAAGTCATGAGTCAAAAAGTGGTTTATGATATTGGGCAGATTACAAATTATCTTGATGAGGTCTCAAATAAAAACTATAAAGCGGTTGTTAAAACTAAATATTTTTATGAGTTTTTGCAAATCTCGCTGCTTTTGAAAAATCTGGTAAAAAAATTGAGTAAAAATGAGAAGAATAAATCAAAACATATAGCAAAGCTTAGGCTAATGAATAAGCAGAGAAATGACATACTCTCAGCTCTCTCACATGAGTTTAAAAACCCTGTTGCGGCAATTATGGGATATGCGCAGACAATTGAAGAAGACGCGCAAATGCCGCAAAATATTCGAGATAAATTTTTAAGTAAAATTAGCAGCAACGGAGATAAAATATCAAAGATGCTAGATAGGCTGGCTCTATCTGTTAAACTTGAAAACGGGGATTTGACAATAAACAAAAGTGAGTTTGAGCTAAGCTTGCTTTGCTTAGAGATTGCGTCAAATTTTTCATCAAAATATAAAGATAGAGAGATAGTAGTCAAAGTTGAAAAATTATTAATTTTTAGTGATAAAACTATGCTTGAGCTTGTGTTGAGCAATTTGGTAGATAATGCCCTAAAATATTCTAACGGAGATGTTGTTATTGTTCTAAAAAATTATAAACTCTCGGTTGAAGATAACGGTATCGGGATACAAGAGAAGCATCTGCAAAAAGTTACAAATAAATTTTATAGAGTAGATAAAAATAGCTGGGATAACTCTATGGGACTTGGCTTAAGCATGGTTTCTTATGTTTTAAAGCTTCTTAGCTCCTCTCTTGAGATAACTTCTGAATTTGGTAAAGGCTCTACTTTTAGCTTTAACATTAAGAGTATGATAAGGGGCTAAATTTTTGACTGAATTGTCATCTTTTTAGCTTCAAAAAGCTCTATCGCTTTTTGAACCATGGGTTCATCCTTTATCTCTGTTGCATCAATTTCTCTTGAAAAGTCGCTGCTTTGGCAGTTTGTCACACAGCTGGCACTTCCTCCCATTTCGGCATCTTCTATCATTGATGTTGATTGGGTCTCATCTTTTTCTTCCTCAACTCTTTTTGTGCAGGCTTCATGTTTGATTTTTGTTTCAAACCCAAAAAGCTCTCTTACAAACTGTTTTACGACGGAGTAGCCGTGTGTTAAAATCTTTTTGCACTCCTCATCGGTACAGCTCTCCCATCTAAGGGTGTTCTCTTCAAAAGAGATAAAAGAGATGCTCTTCTCAAAACAATTACCTAGCTCAGAACTTCTATCCTTTAATTTAGCAATAAGCTGCTCAAAAATTGCCGCATCTGGATTTACTTCGGGATAAAAATCTTTAGCGACTTCTGGGCTATTTTTTGTATGCTGCTCCTGAGTCTCCTCTTGATGCAACTCTTCTTCTTGCTTTGGCGCAGGCGTTGCACATGAGATAGCAGGTCTTTGAATCTCTTTTTGTAAGGATTCAATCATCTGGTCAACCTCTTTTATGCGAAGTGCTTCTATCATTTTAAAAAATATAAGCGAGAGTACAAAAGAGCCGTCGGCATTTATGCTAAAGAGATATTTAGAGTCGCTTAGTATTCTAAAAAATCTATCTAAAACAAGAGTGGAGTAGAGCGCATCGCTTGCATACATTCTCTCTTTTAGGTAGGCTATAAGCTCATCTATAACCATCTCTGCTTCATAATCTTCTAAAATCTTTATCATTTCAACTAAGGCGATATGATCTTTTGCAAAAACCGCTTTAAAGAGTTTGTTTATAAACTCTGGATCTACAAGTCCTAGCATCTCCGCAACGGTACGAACATCTATATGGTTTTTGGAGTAGATTATAGCTTGATCCATAAGTGTAAGGGTGTCTCTAAGACTTCCTCTTCCGCTTCTTGCTAAAATTTCTAAAGCCTCGCTCTCATACTTGATGCCCTCAAGATTGAGTATATGCACCAGGTGATCTACGATTTTACTTGCAGCAATCGACTTAAATCGAAAGTGCTGCGTACGGCTTAAAATCGTGGCAGGAAGCTTAAGCGGGTCAGTGGTAGCTAGAATAAACTTGACGTAAGAGGGAGGCTCCTCAAGCGTTTTAAGAAGAGCGTTGAATGCAGGTGCTGTTAACATGTGTACTTCATCGATTATAAATATTTTAAACCGAGCAGTAGATGGTTTGTATTTCGTCTGCTCAACCAATTCACGAATATCATCTATTCCGCGGTTAGATGCTGCGTCCATTTCTACTATATCCATATGACGGTTTTCAAGCGCCATGATGCAGTTTTGACAACTTCCACATGGCTGATGCGTTATCCCTTTTTCACAGATGAGAGCTTTTGCAAATATACGAGCCGTGGATGTTTTTCCGCTGCCTCGAAGCCCGGAAAAAAGGTATGCATGGGAGAGTCTATTCGCATCTAGAGCAAGTGAGAGAGTTTGCGAAACACTCTCTTGCCCTATAAGTTCATCAAAGCTTTTTGGTCTATATTTTCTTGCTAATACTTCTGAACTCTCTCTCACTTGATTCTCCCTTTTTTGTTGAAGTGATTCTAACATTTGTAGGGTTAAACTTTAATATATTCAAGTTTAATCTACTCAGTGGTAAAATATGTAAATTTATTTTTGAGGAACAGCATGCTTAAATTTAGTTATAGAGGGATTATAGAAGATTCTAGAGCCTCCGCTTTTGTAGATTCAATTATAAATCAGCTTGATATGACAAAAAAAAGAGTTCAAAGCATTATTATCTCCCTAGAAGGCGCAAGTTATGAGAGTCAAAACAGAGTAAATTTAAATACTTTTATAAAAAAGCTTGATTCTCTTAGTGGTAAGTTTAAACTAAAAGTTGCGTTGATTGACTACAGCATTCCTCTTTATAAACATTTAAAGATGTCCTCAAAAGATACCCAAGTAAAGTTATTTAAAAACAGTGCAGCCGCAAAGCTTTTTTTAGAGCCAAAGTTATATAAAAAAGATTTACGAGTTTTGGTATATGATGAAGATGAACAAAATGCACAGCAGCTCTCAGAAGAGTTGTCTAAATATGGATACACGATTATCGTTGTGAGTGATGCAGAAAGATTTGAAGAGTTTTCAAAAGATAAAACAAATGATATTATAATTACTCACAGCTCAATTAATGGCAATTTCAAAACAAATGAGAACTCTCAAAAGCAGACACTCTCCTTATCAAAAAATCTTATAATGAATCTTCCTGTTTTTATGGATACTGCCGTAGAAACGCTAGTCTCTTTTACAGGATTAGAGGCTCAAAAGCTTTCACATACGATAAAAAACTTTGATGTGGACTCTAAAAAAAAGATGGTTATTGCAGTTATGTATTTTAGTGGAGATTTAGATGGTTACTTTGCCCTCTTGTTTCCAAGGGAGATAGCACTTACAGCAATAGAGTCATTTCTTGGAGAGAAGATTGAGGAGAGTGACAATGCAAGCATTATGGACGGAGTAGGGGAGTTTTGTAATGTTATAACGGGAAGTGCTAAAACAATTTTTTTAAAAAAAGATATTAAAGTCATATTTGAACTCCCAAAAACATACACTTTGATAGAAGAGGTTCGTTCTAAAATAGGCAGCAATAACGGCGTATGGATAGATATGCAACTAGCGGGAAAACCTTTTTATATGTTTATTACAAAGTAAAATATTAAATAACAAGCCACTTTTTAGCTATATTTCTTAATGATTCTGGATTTTCTGAAGCAAAAAATTCTAGTTTCGGCTTTTCGTATCTCTTTTTAAAGTCAAACTCTTTTTTCAAATATTCTACTATTGCATCACCGGAGTGGATAAGTAGGCTTTTTTTGTTAAAATAGTTTTGTAGAGCCTCTGAGATGAGAGGAAAATGAGTACATCCCAAGATGATTGCATCAGGAGCGGTAATGGTTTTAAAATAGTGCCTAAAAGTCGCCTCTAAAACTTCGCCTTCATATATCTCCTCTTCAACTATGGGGACAAAAAGGCCTGTCGCTTTTGTTTGAAGATTGTAAAATCCTTTTACATGAAGTCCTATTTCGTACGCTTTGGAGTTGATTGTTGCTTTTGTCCCAAGAATGAGTATGTTTGCATTTTTATCTTTAAGAGTATTATCAGTTGCTAAAATCCCAGCTTCAACAACGCCGATAACCGGACATGAGGAGACTTCTCTCATCTCATCTAGTGCGTGTGCGCTTACCGTATTGCACGCAACTATAATAAGGTCAAGGTCAAAGTTTTTGAAAAATTCTATGGCTTCTATGCCGTAGCGTATAATAGTTGCTTTGTCTTTTATGCCATAAGGCACGCGAGCAGTATCTCCAAAGTAGATAATCTCTGAAAAAAGCTGATGCTCAAGTAGGGATTTTACAACAGTTAAACCGCCAATCCCGCTATCAAATACGCCGACTTTCATTATTGATTAGGGTTCATACTTTCAAGAAACTCTTCATTTGTAGCTTTTTTGCCCATAGTGGAGTAAACAAATTTAAGTGCTTCTATCTCGTTTTCTTGTTTGTGAATCATTTGGCGGAGGATAAATACTTTTTGTAAGACTTCAGGACCTATAAGTAGCTCATCTTTTCTTGTTCCTGATTTTAAAATATCAATAGCAGGGAAGATTCTTCTGTCTGCAATCTTGCGATCAAGAATAACTTCAGAGTTGCCAGTACCCTTGAACTCTTCAAAGATAACTTCATCCATTCTGCTTCCTGTGTCTATAAGAGCAGTTGCGATAATGGTCAAGCTTCCGCCGTTTTCTATGTTTCTAGCAGCTCCAAAGAATCTTTTTGGTTTATGAAGAGCATTTGCATCAACGCCACCCGATAAAACTTTTCCGCTTGAAGGTGTTACGGTGTTGTAAGCACGAGCAAGGCGTGTGATAGAGTCAAGCAAAATAACAACATTCTTACCTAGCTCAACACGTCTTTTTGCTTTTTCTATTACCATCTCAGCAACTTTTACATGGTTTTTTGCAGGCATATCAAAGGTAGAGCTGTAAACCTCGCCCTTGACACTTCTCTCCATGTCCGTTACCTCTTCTGGTCTCTCATCAACTAGCAAAACCATCAAGTCAATCTCAGGATGATTATGTGTTATACCGTGAGCAATCTCTTTTAAAAGCTCTGTTTTACCGCTTCTTGGAGGTGCTACGATAAGTCCACGCTGACCTTTGCCGATAGGAGCGAAAAGATCCATCATACGACCCGTTAAGCCTTTTTCTCTATATTCAAGTTTAATTTGTTCAGTTGCATAAAGTGGAGTGAGGTTTTCAAAGAGAGGTCTTTTTTTGCTCTCTTCGGGGGGGAGACCGTTGACGGCTTCTATCTTGATGAGCGCGTAGTACCTCTCTTGCTCTTTAGGAGGTCTGACCTGCCCTGTGACGACATCTCCGTTACGAAGAGCAAAGCGTTTGATTTGAGTATTTGATACATAGGCATCGTTGATGCTCTCATCAAAGCTTTTGTCTATTGAGCGTATAAATCCATAACCGTCTTGCATAATCTCTAAAATACCGATAAAGAGGATAAACCCTCCCTGTTCAGTTTGCGCTTTTAATATCTCAAAGATAAGGTCTTGACGCTTAAGTTCGTTTGGATGCTCAATCCCAAGCTCGGCAGCCATAACTGTAAGTTCTTCAATACGTTTTATACGCAAATCTTCTACACTTACGCCTTTTACCGGAGTGTGCGTTCTTGTTTTTGTGTTATTTTTGTTGTTTGTTTTACGAGGTTGTTGTGGAGTGTTTTCACTCATATTGTAGCTGCCTTAATGTTTTTAGATTTTGCCCTGTGGATATTAATTGTATGGTGCATAGGCAAAGAGTAAGATGATTTCATACAAGTTTAATTTCATAATTTTACACTAATAGAAGTTCTAATGTCAAGGGATACATGTTTTGTTGAGTTTCGCAAGTGCTTTACAATATTCTAAAATCATTTTTAGCCTATCTAAAGAGATATACTACAGAAAAAAACAGAAGAAAAAGTTTTTTCACTTCAGCTTTGAAAGAAGCATAAAGAGCATCAGCGATAGTGCTGAGACCAAGATAATGCTAGCGCCTGAAGTTATGTTAAAGCTATAAGAGAACCAAAGACCTATGGTAGTAAAAACAGAGGCGATAAGACCTGAGATAAGCATCATGCTAAAAAGCGATGAGGAAAGCCTCTGGGCGATATAGACGGGAATGCTCAAAAGTGCAATAACTAAGATAAGCCCTACCACTTTTATGGCAATTACAACGGTTAGCGCGGATAGAATAAGAATCAGCGTATAGAAAAATTTTACATTTATACCGCTAAGTGCTGCATACTCGCTATCATAAGAGACGGCTAAAATATTTCGGTACCAAAATGTGATAACAAAAAGTATTACGACAAAAAGGGAACCCATAAAATATAAATCATCTCTGTTTACAGCTAAAATAGAGCCAAAAAGGTAGCTTAACAAATCGACATTATACCCCGGAGTCAAATCCACAAGAATAATCCCTATCGCCATTCCTACGGCCCACGTAAGCCCTATAAAAACATCAATATTTTCTCTTTGGTTGATAGTTATAAATGCCATAAAAAGCGCTGCTGCAACGGCAAAAAGAGAGGTGCCTAGAAAAATCGGGATACCTGTAAATATAGCTATACCAATACCGCCGTATGCAGCATGTGCAATACCTCCGGCTAAAAAAACCATTCTGTTTGCAACAATTAAAGAACCTATAATTCCCGAGATAAGACTTACAAGTACGCCTGCAATAAGAGCGTTTTGTATAAATTCATAAGAGAGGGCTTCTAACATTTGCATTTTCCTAGCATCTCAAGGAGTTCAACTTCGCAGATATGATCACTCTTTGTTTCGATATTTTTTATGGAGCTTATGTCATGGAACGAGAGTTTTTTGTTGATGTGCGCGACTTTGGAAGCATACTCCAAAAGGACAGAGATGTCATGGCTGACGACAATTATGGTTATCTCTTTGTTAAGCTCCTTTAAAAGCTCATATATCTGTTTTTGCCCATCCGTATCTATGCTTGAAGTTGGTTCATCGAGCAGCAGGATTTTAGGATCTGCACAAAGTGCTCTTGCTATCATCACTCTTTGGCGCTGACCGCCTGAGAGGGAGCCTATCTTAGAGTTTGCAAACTCCTGCATGCCAACCTTCTCTAAAAGTTCCATGGCATGATGTACCTCCTCTTTTTTATAGCCAAAAAGGGAGGTTCTAAGGGAACTTTTTCCCATCATAACGACCTCTATGGCTTTGATGGGAAAATTAAGATTTATGTTTGTATTTTGTGGAACATAACCGATTTGCGAGATGCTTTTTCGAATCGATTTGTCTAAAATAGTAATACTTCCTTTTTGTAAAGGGTTAATGCCGAGCATAAGTTTGACAAGCGTACTTTTGCCGCCTCCGTTAGGACCTATAAAAACCATGAAATCTTTTTCAAAAATCATAAGATTAATATCTTCGAGGATTAAATCCTTATCGTAGGCAAAGGAGAGGTTTTTTACCTCTATGACGGCTCTTGTTTTATTTTTGTGCAATTGATTTTGCCAATTCTATTAGATTTTGCGACCAGTTTGGATTAAGCGGTGAGATTTTTTTGACCGAGATACCAACCTCTTTTGCAATGATTTGGGCGCTTTTGTCCGAAAACTCCGGCTGCGAAAAAATTACCCTAACTTTTTGTTCTTTTGCTTCGTTGATGATGTGAATCATCTCCTTTGGTTTAGGCTCCTTGCCGTCTGCTTCTACTGCAATTTGTAGGAGGTTATACTCTCTTGCAAAGTAACCCCAAGAAGGATGAAAAACCATAAATTTGCTCTTTGGGCTCAAATCTTTTAGTATCTCTTTTATCTTTGCATCTGTATCTTCTATCTCTTTTAAAAATATGTCCAGATTTGTTTTATAGGCGGTTGTGTTTTTTGGATCAAGTTCTGAGAGAGTTTTGTAGATAACCTCTGCCATTATTGCTACATTTTTTGGCGAGGTCCATGTATGAGGATCCTCTCCTTCATGTTTATGTTCGTCTGCATGAGAGTGCGAATCCTCTTGTGTCTCAAGTTTTGAAATATTTTTGCTAATATCCACAAAGTGCAGTTTCTCATTTTGTGATTTAAACTTTTGTAGCCATACATGTTCAAACTCAACGCCGATACTAAAGTACACATCTGCTTTTGAGATGGCTACCATTTGCGAAGATTTTGGCTCATAAGAGTGCGGAGAGTTTCCGGGTTCAACCATTAGTGTCAAATCAACCATATCTTTGGCAATCTTCTGTACAAATGTTTTTTGGGGAAGGATGCTTACTATAATAATAGGTTTGGCAAAAGCCACAGAACTAAAGAGTAAAAATAGTAAAAGTAATCTTTTTTTCACATAAAATCCTTTAAAGGCGGTATTTTACTTTTAGCGTACTTAAATGCAACTTACTCGCACGAATCTAAGATTTTGTAAAGAGAGAAAATGTTAACATTTCATCATGCAAATAAAAAATATTATTGAAGAAAAAAATCTCAAATTAACAGCTGCAAGAAGAGAGCTTTTAGAGATATTTAACTTCGAGCAAAGACCCCTCTGTTTTGAAGATATAAAAGACAAAATCAACATGGACAAGGCTACATTTTATAGAAATATCTTGATGTTTGAAAAAGAGTCTATAGTAAGAGGTTTTGAGTCTAATGATAAAAAAAGATACTATGAAATCCAAGGCTCCGCGCACTCGCACTTTATATGTAATTTATGCAATGATATAGAGTGTTTGGATGAAGTCCGTCCTAAAAAATTAAGCGGATATACCATCGTCGATACGATTTATAAGGGCATCTGCAAAGTGTGTAATAAAGAGTCATAAAAAAGCAAATATTCAAGCTTTAATGATAGAATTACACTATGAAAAAAAGATACAGAATTTTAGTAACAAATGATGATGGATATGAGGCAAAAGGGCTTTTAAGTTTAGTAGCAGCTCTTAGAGAAATAGAAGATGTTGAGGTTACGGTAGTGGCACCAGCGAGCGAAAAGTCTGCATGCGGGCACTCGCTTACCATAGTTCGCCCTCTTCGTTTTGTAGGCATCAGTGACAACTTCTTTAAGCTTGATGATGGAACTCCGAGTGATTGCGTATATCTCGCACTTAGCACGATATTTGTAGATGCAAAGCCTGACTTGCTTATCAGCGGAATAAACCGCGGCTCAAACATGGGCGAAGATATCACATACTCAGGAACTGCGGCGGGAGCGATGGAGGGAGTTTTGCATGGTATTCCTTCTATAGCCATATCTCAAGTGATGGACTTTACCGACCCCGGCGGGGATTTTTCTTTGGCGCAAGAGACAGTTAAAAAACTCGTTGTAAAGATAAAAGGTGGCTCCTTTCCTCTTCCTGAGCGAGAGTTTTTAAATGTCAATATTCCTCCAAACATTGACATAAAAGAGCCTAAAATGCTCATTACTTATGCGGGTTACAGACTTTACGCAAATGATTCGCATCTTCACAGAAATCCAAGAGGCGAGGAGTTTTACTGGCTGGGAACGCATCCGCTTAACTTCACTGCACGCAATGGGAGAAAAGGCTTATGTGATTATGAGGCGATAAAATCGGGAAATATATCTATATCGCCTATAAAGCTTGATATGAGCGCATATAAAAGTATAAACAGACTTAAAGAGTGGATAGATTAAAAATGAAAAATGCGCGCACAAAAATCCTTTTTGGGGAGGATTTTTCAAAACTTAAAGATGCAAAAATTTTACTGCTAGGTGTCGGCGGAGTCGGAGGGCACTGCCTTGACTGTCTTAGTAGAAGTGGTGTTGTGCATATAACTATTGTAGATTTTGACACCTATGACATATCAAATCAAAACCGCCAGATGTGGTCGGAGTTGCATGAGGGTGAGATAAAAGTTCAAGCGCTTAAAACACACTATCCGCAGGTAAAGAGTATAAACGCAAAGATAGACGAGCAGTGGGTTTTGGATTTTGACTTTGATGAATATGACGTAGTTCTTGATGCCATAGATGACATAAAAGCAAAACTCGCGATTGCTAAAAAGTGCCATAAAAAGCTTATCTCCTCATTTGGTTCGGCTAAAAGAGTTGACCCCACAAAAGTATGTGTTGATGATGTTTGGAAAAGTCACGGCGACAAATTTGGTTCAAAAATCCGCTATGAACTTAAAAAAGGTGGCTTTAAAAAAAAGTATAAAGTTATCTTTAGCACCGAAGAGGTAAAAGTAAAAGAGAAGGGAAGTTTTAATGCCGTCACGGGAACTTTTGGACTTGTCATGTGTGCAGAAGCTATTAAAAAAATAGTTTCAAAATAGAGGAGAGTTTAGATGTTTAATGGTTTCGACTTAAATGACCCGCTTGTTTGCGAGGGAATAATAGGAGACGGCTGCGGCGGCGGAAGAGTGTTTTTTATAAAAGATGAAACACTCTACGCACACGACCCCATCTCAAAAAAGAGCATGACACTTGCGCAAAACATAAAAAAAGCAAAAAATATAAGCAAAAGCAAGTGCATTATAACCATAGAGTGTGAAGATAAAAAGATAGAACTTGACCTCTCAAAAATAACACCTCCTTAAAAAAAGTTTTAATATTTGAACTATGAAACTCTACAGTTAAGATGAAATCAAGATACCGATACAAGAGAAGTAGAATCAATCATGGACGAGTTGGTTTATAAGTTGTATAATTTAAGTGATGAAGAGATAAGAGTAATAGAGGGTGAGTGAAAATACAAACAATACATTTGGAAGTAAAAGACGTTTATGTTAAAAACATCATATCACTTTTAAATAGCGTAAAGGGCATTATGATTGACAAAATAGAGATAGAGGGCGATGAAAATTTAAAAGCCGACCCTTACTTTTATGAGAGAAGGGAAGAGCTGCATAAGTTGCGGGATGATGTGAGAAGCGGAAATATGCAGATGTTTGATTTCAATGAATCAATGGATGCCCTTCTTTTAGAACTTCAAAAATGATTATTATTGAAACAAGTCGTTATAAAAGCGAGTTGAGAGATATTGTATTTTTTATAAAAAACGATAAATTAAGCGCTTCAATAAAGTTTGTTCAAGAGTTAAAAGAAGGTATAAATAATCTTGTGAATTTTCCAAAAAAATATAGAAAATCAAAATACTATGAAGATGAAAATATTAGAGATATGATTTTCTACGGGTATACTATGTGTCTATGAAATTTTTGAAGATAGGATTGAAGTCCTAAGTATCTTCAACCAAAACCTGCCCATCAAATAAAAAATTAATTTGATATAATTGTAAAATAAAATAACAAAAGAGAATAATTTATGGAAAAAATGGAACCTATGACACTGTTTGGGTATAACAAACTCCAAGCAGAAGTAAAAAATTTAAAAAATGTAAAAAGACCGGCTGTGGTTAAGGCGATAGAAGAGGCGCTTGAGCATGGCGATTTGAAGGAAAATGCCGAGTATCACGCGGCAAAAGAGCAGCAAAAACAGATTGATAACCGTATGGAAGAACTCTCAGAGATAATAGGATGTGCAAAGATTGTCGATCCGAGCGATCTTGAACACTCTAAAGTAAGCTTTGGCTCAACTGTAGTCGTATCTGATACAAACACGGATGAGGAGTTTACATATACTATAGTCGGCGGATGTGAGTCAAATCCAGATATGGGGCTAATCTCTTTTAACTCTCCTTTGGCAAAGCAGCTTTTAGGAAGAGAGGAGGGTGATGATGTTAAGGTTAACCTGCCAAACGGAAAAATAGAGTTTGAGATAGTTGAAGTAAGGTATCAGGAGATAGTTTTTGAGTGTAATTAATGTCGGAATTATTGGCGTAAGCGGCTATACGGGGCTTGAGCTTTTAAAAATTCTTATTCATCATCCAAAATTTAACCTCTCTTATGTTGCAAATACAGAGGGTGGAACGACTTTAAGCGCACTTCATCCATCACTTGCCAAGGTTTCTGATTTAGAGGTTAAAAAAGCCGATATTAACGAGTGTGCGGATAGTTGCAAGCTTCTCTTTTTAGCACTTCCGCATCAGACTGCAATGGCTTACGTAAAGCCACTTATTGCTAGGGGTTTAAAAGTAGTTGATTTGTCTGCGGATTATAGATTGCCTCAGGATATTTATGAGGAATTTTACTGCCCTCATACAGATGCAGAGAATCTTCAACATGCTATCTATGGACTTCCTGAACTTTTTCGCCAAGAGTTAAAGTCGGCTTCTTTGGTTGCAAATCCGGGATGTTTTCCAACCTCCGCAATTTTGGGACTTTTACCGTTTATGGACAGAAGAGTAAAACATACCCCTATTATAATAGATGCAAAAACGGGCGTGAGCGGTGCCGGTAAAAAACTAAGCGAGACAACGCACTTTGTAAATGTCAATGACAATCTTTTTGCATACAATCCACTCACGCATAGACACGCTCCAGAAATCGCACAAAAGCTCGGTGTAAATTTTGAGGAAATTTATTTTGTTGCGCATCTAGTTCCCATAACACGTGGAATGTTAAGCTCTATCTATATCCAAGTAGAGGGAGATTTTGATGCGCATGAACTTCTTGAGGCTTACTATAAAGATGCCAAATATGTGAGAGTGAGAAAGAGCCCAGTTGATATGAAAAATGTAGCGGGAACAAACTTTTGTGATATTTATGTAAAAAGAAAAGGCAATCTTCTTTTTATATCAAGTGCAATTGACAACCTTATGAGAGGCGCATCCTCCGCAGCGGTCGTTAATGCAAATCTCATAATGGGATTTGATGAAGATTTAGGGATACCAAACATAGCTTATGTTCCATGATTTAGAGATAAAAGATGGTGCGTTTGTTATAGCTGATGCGCACTATTCTCATAAACGCCCTTATTTTTTAGAGTTTTTAAAAGATATTTATTCAAAAAAACTCCTCCCCACTCAACTTATTTTGATGGGCGATATCTTCGATACGCTTTTTGGTCAAGTACCCTATACGCACACTGTTAATCAAGAGGCAATTAAGCTTATAAACGAAATATCTAAAACAATAGAAGTGATATATCTTGAGGGGAATCACGACTTTAATCTAAAAAATATTTTTCCCTCAGTAAGGGTATTTCCAATCTTCGCTCAACCTCTTTCATGCAATATGCAGGGCAAAAAAGTTCTGCTTTGCCATGGCGATATTCAGAGCGATTTTAGTTATAAAATATATACGTCATTTATCAGAAATCCCTTAGTTTTACACCTGTTAAGGATTATTGATTCTTTAACTAACCACGCTATTTTAAAACGTCTTGATTTATATTTGGGCAAAAAAAATGATTGTAAAGAGTTTATAGAACTAGAGAGTTTTATCTCTAAAAGAGTAGGAGATAAATTTAGTTGTGACTATTTTGTTGAAGGACATTTTCATCAAAACAAAACTTTAAAACTAAAGGACTTTATCTATGTAAATCTGGGTGCTTTTGCGTGCAATCAAAGATATTTTATTGTAAAATTAAACAACGACATACAATTTTTACAAGAAAAAATTTTCTCAAAAGGGAATTAAGATATGAATATAGAAACTTCACTAAAAGTTGGCTCAAATGAGATGGAACTTGTGGACTTTCGCATCTTTAAGCAAGAAGATGACAGAGTTTATGAGGGGATTTACGGAGTAAATGTTTCAAAAGTTCGAGAGATTATAAAGTTACCAAATTTAACGGAATTACCGGGAACCCCAGATTTTATAGAGGGTATTTTTGATTTAAGAAGCGTTGTTATCCCGGCGGTAAATTTAGCAAAATGGATGAAGATTAAAGAGCCTGAAGATTCACAAAAAAACTATAGAGTAATAATTACCGAGTTTAACAACATTCTTATAGGATTTATAGTCCATGAGGCAAAAAGAATAAGAAGAATAAGCTGGGCAGATATAGAACCGGCATCTTTTATGAGTGACGGGGCTACGCTTGATGGAAGCAAGATAACCGGTGTTACTAAAATAGAAGGGGACAATGTTCTTCTCATCCTTGATCTTGAGAGCGTTGTGCAGGATTTAGGACTGTATGAGCCTGATACACAATTTGATAGTGTTGAAAATGAAATTTTCTCAGGCATGGCGCTAATTTTAGACGATAGTTCCACAGCGAGAAAGATCGTTAAAGAAGCACTTACAAAAATGGGATTTGATGTTCTTGAGGCAATGGACGGGGAAGAGGGATTGCAAAAGCTTAATGAGCTTTATGAAATTTACGGAGATAAGCTTTCTGATACGTTAAAAATAATTATTTCTGATGTTGAGATGCCTAAAATGGATGGATTTCATTTTGCGGCAAATGCAAAAGAGGATGCGAGATTTAGCAATATTCCTATTGTATTTAACTCTTCTATCAGTGATCACTTTAGTGAAAACAGAGGTGCTGAAGCAGGCGGTGAGGCTTATTTAGTTAAGTTTAAAGCGAGTTCATTTTATAATGAAGTAGCACGAATAGTTCGTGCTCATATGAAGTAGGAGTGAAAATATGGATGAATTTCAAGAGATACTACAAGATTTTTTAGTTGAGTCTTTTGAGTTAGTAGAACAGTTAGATCAAGATTTGGTGGAACTGGAAAATAACCCTCAAGATTTAGAGCTTTTAAATAGAATATTTCGTGTTGCACATACTGTAAAAGGCGCCTCATCATTTTTAAACTTTGATGTTTTAACATATTTAACCCATCACATGGAAGATGTGCTAAACAAAGCAAGACACGGAGACTTGATAATAGATGCTGATATCATGGATGTTATTTTAGAGTCTATAGACTTGATGAAAGCTCTTTTGGTTATTATCCGAGATAGCAGTTCTGATGGAGGCGTAGATGTTTCTGCCTGCGTTAGCAGACTTGATAAGTGTACCGGGGGAAGTGGGAAGACTGAACCTCCAGTAGCTCAAGAGGCTCCTGTTGTTGAAAAAATAGAAGTTAAAGAATCGGCCGAGGATGATGAGATTGATTATGAAAACATGGACGAGAATGAGTTAGAAGCCGAAATAGAAAGACTCTTACAACAAAGACAAGAAGAAGATAGAGTAAAAAGAGAAGCGAAATCTTCATCTACTGAGGATCAAACAGAAGATGATACACAAGATGATGCTGATGAACCTTTGGTTCCTATCTCAAAAGCTCCTGTAGCAGTAACTCCGTCGCCAAGACCTGCTTCAATAGATTATGATTCTGATTCTTCAGATGATGCTAAAGCCGCAGCACCTACAAAAAAAGCCTCTACGGTTGAGCAAACCATACGCGTTGACGTTAAAAGACTTGATCATCTTATGAACTTAATAGGAGAGTTAGTTCTTGCTAAAAACAGACTTATAAAGATAAATGACGATGTTGAAGAGCGTTATGAAGGAGAGGGATTTCTTGAGGAGTTAAATCAAGTTGTCTCAATCGTCTCTCTTGTCACAACAGACCTTCAAATAGCAGTTATGAAGACAAGAATGCTTCCGATAGGAAAGGTGTTTAATAAATTTCCAAGAATGATTCGTGATTTAAGCCGTGAGCTAAATAAGAAGATAGAACTTGAGATATTCGGAGAAGATACGGAGCTTGATAAATCTATTGTTGAAGAGGTTGGCGATCCGTTAGTTCATATCATAAGAAACTCATGTGACCATGGAATTGAGACACCTGATGTGCGAGCAGGACAGGGCAAGAGCGAGACAGGAACGATTAAGCTAAAAGCATACAATGAGGGGAATCAAATCGTTATTCAGATAGATGATGACGGAAAAGGTCTTGATGCAGGATTGCTTAAGAGTAAATCGCTTGAAAAAGGGGTTATCACTCGAAAAGAAGCTGAAAATATGAGTGATAAAGAGGCATTTACTCTTATCTTCAAGCCAGGTTTCTCAATGGCGGCAAAAGTTACAAACGTATCTGGACGAGGCGTTGGGATGGATGTTGTTAAGACCAATATTGAAAAACTAAACGGGATTATCGATATAGACAGCGAACTAGGTGTAGGAACATCTATAAAACTTAAAATTCCGTTGACTCTTGCTATTATTCAAGCACTTTTAGTCGGGGTTCAAGAGGAGCACTACGCTATTCCGCTTGCATCTGTTTTAGAGACGGTAAGAATATCTACCGATGAAGTTTATACGGTAGAGGGTCGCTCAGTTATGAGACTTCGCGAGGATGTCCTTCCGCTGGTTCATATCGGAGATATTTTTGAAGTAGAACGCATACTAGATTCAAGCGAATATGCTTATGTTGTAGTGCTTGGTTTGGGCACAAGCAAACTAGGGCTTATCGTCGATACACTAGTAGGTCAAGAGGAGATTGTTATAAAATCTTTAGGAGAGTTCCTAAAAGGTATTGAAGGAATTGCAGGGGCTACTATTCGCGGTGATGGCGGGGTTACGCTTATTGTTGACGTAGTGGCTATTATGGATATGGCAAAACATGTAAAAACATCGGCAATAGCAGATTCTAATTCAGATTCTGCCTTGTTAATGCGTGAAAAAACAAAAGCAAGTGACTATACTGTTATGATAGTTGATGATTCAAAAACAGATAGAATGATTATGAGAAAATCACTAGAGCCTCTCGGTGTTACTTTGGTTGAAGCTGGGGATGGACAAGAAGCGCTTGGTATTTTAAAACAGGGTAGCCATAATTTTGATGCAATGCTTATAGATATAGAAATGCCTAGAATGGATGGATATACGCTAGCTACTGAAATTAAAAAATATAACCGTTATAAAAATCTGCCTCTTATTGCAGTGACATCACGTACCGGCAAGTCTGATCGTATGCGTGGAGTAGAATCGGGAATGATTGAGTATATAACTAAGCCATATTCAGCAGACTACCTCTCTAGCGTAGTCCAAAGAAATATTAATTTTAGATCGGAGTTTTTATAATGAGCGAAAAATTAAAACAGATAATCAGCAAACAAAATAAAGTAGATGAGGATATAAATCACTCTGAGGACATAGTTCAGTTGGTTGGATTTATAATCGGAGACGAGGAGTATGCAATTCCTATTTTAGCGATTCAAGAGATTATTAAACCGTTTCCTTGGACGAGAGTTCCTCAGGTTCCAAAGTATATTGTAGGTGTTTTTAACATGCGCGGCGCAGTTATACCATTGATTGATTTGCGTCTTAAATTTGGGCTTAATCCTAAAAAACATAATGAAGATACGAGATTTATCGTTATGAGACATGGGGATGATGTAGCCGGCTTTGTAATAGATAGACTTACAATGGCTATTAGAATTAAAAAATCAAGAATAGGGCCTGCACCCGAGACTGTTAACGGCGATGATACATTAATCGACGGAGTCGGTAAGCAAGAAGATAAGATTATAACAATACTAAAAGTAAATAAACTTTTAGAGAGAGATTTCTAACGCTATTCTATGGATACTTCATCTTTAGAGATTATTTATACCGGCAATATACTCTCCTTGGTTTTTGAAGGGGAGTTAACCCTCTATAACATAGCTAAACTTCAAAAAAAAATAGAAACACTGCATTTAAATCAAGAAAAGAAAGTAGTTTTAGATTTTAGCAAGGTTACTTTTTTTGATACAGCATCTGCTCTGATGATTTATGCTTTGCAGGAGAGAATCTTTCAAAACGCCATAGAGCTACAGATACTCTCTGCGAGCAAAGATATCTCTGACATGATTGAATTGGTAAAAAAACACAAAGATAAAATTAAAGCGACTCAAGAGTTTAAACAAAAGAGCTACTTAGAGATACTCGGTAGGCTGTTTTATGAAAAATATCTTATTTTTTTATCTTTTATGGCTTTTTTAGGAGAATTTTTCACGAGTGCTATTCACAATATTGGCATAGTTAAAAATATTAGATACAAAGAGATATTTTTCGAAATCAACGAAAATGGTATAAAGGCTATAGGTATTATAAGTGTAACCTCCTTTTTAATAGGATTAGTTGTAGCGTATCAATCCGCATATCAGCTAAAACTATATGGAGCAAATATCTTTATAGTAGAAACGCTTGGTTTGTCTATCTTAAGAGAGTTGGCTCCCCTTATCACTGCCATAGTAATAGCCGGAAGAAGCGGCTCGGCATTTACTGCACAGATAGGGGCTATGAAGATTACACAAGAGATAGATGCTATGATGACTATGGGATTTGAGCCTTTTAGATTTTTGGTTATTCCTAGAGTAGTAGCGTTAATGATAATAATGCCCATACTTATTTTTATCGCAGATATTATGGGTATTTTAGGCGGCATGCTTATTGCCTATAAAGATTTAAATATCAGCACCACTCTTTTTATAGATAGATTCAATGATGTAATAGAAGCAAAACATTTTTTTATAGGAATTATAAAGGGTCCTTTCTTTGCTTTTTTGATAGCTGTTATAGGCATATATAGAGGCATCGGCGTCAAAGATGATACTCAGAGCATAGGGATAAATACCAAAAAAAGCGTGGTTGAGTCTATTTTTGCGGTAATTATGTGTGATGCTCTTTTTTCTATAATTTTTACAAATCTGGGAATATAATGAAATATATTATTGAAGTGACGGATTTAAAAACTGTTTTTGGCGATAAAATAGTGCATGAGGGTTTAAACTTAAAGATAAAAGAGGGGGAGATATACGGCATAGTAGGACCAAGTGGAAGCGGTAAAACAACTCTTATAAGAGAGATGCTGATGCTCCAAGAGATAGATGGCGGAACTATAAAAGTGCTAGGGTATAATTTAAGCGGTATTAGTTACAAACACGCGCAGGAACTTAGGCAGCAATGGGGCGTTTTGTTTCAAGCAGGAGCTCTTTTTTCCTCTTTAAATATAAGGGAAAATATTGCATTGCCGCTTATCGAGTATAGTGATTTACCAAGAAAGTTAATTGATGAAATAGTTGACTTTAAGCTAAGTATTGTTGGATTAAAATCTAGCGATGCCTCTCTTTTTCCCTCTCAACTAAGTGGAGGAATGAAGAAAAAAGCCTCCCTCGCCCGCGCACTGGCTATGGACCCAAAACTTCTTTTTTTAGATGAACCTACCAGCGGGTTGGACCCTATATCTGCAAGAGATTTTGATGCTTTAATACTTAAACTGCGTGATATTTTAAAGCTAACGGTGGTTATGGTCTCCCATGATTTACAGTCAATTTATGATACAATAAATACACTAGCTGTTATAGATAACAAAAAAATAATATATGATGGAAGCGTTAATAATATTTCAACAATTGATAATGAATTTATAAAAACTTTCTTTAAAGGGTATATATAAAAATGAGTTGTTACGGTTATTTGCCAGAGGTAAGCTTTAATGAACAATAGAGTCAATTATACTATAGTCGGTGCTTTGGTTTTAATAGGAGTTATCGGGATGGGATTCTTCGGTTTCTGGCTGCTAAAACCTGCTAAAGAGAGTGAAGTAGAGAGTTATATTGTATATTTTAACGAATCTGTTTTAGGATTAAATATTGATGCTCCCGTTAAATATAAAGGGTTTAGTGTCGGAAAAGTTGTAAAGCTTAGTCTTAGTCAAGACAATCTAGAGCAGGTTGAGGTTTTAATAGAGATACTAAAAGAGACTCCGATTAAAACATCCACAGAAGCACAGCTTACTTCTCAGGGTATTACGGGGCTTAGTTATATAAATCTTACCTCAAATAACCAAACAGATGCAAAACCTCTTGCTGCAGATGCAAAAAGGGAATACCCAGTTATCAAATCAATTCCATCTACTCTTGTAAAGTTAGAAAGCAGATTTTTAGATATGTTTGAGGATTTAACAGAGACTTTGCAAATGATACGCGAATTGTTTAAAGATGATAATCAACATAATTTCTCTTTACTTGTAAAAAACAGCGCCGACATGATGGGTAAGATAAATCAAACATTAGATGAAGAGACAATCAACAACTTTAAAAATACAGCTAAAAATCTAAATAGTGCTTCGAAAAAACTCGAGAAACTAATGCCACAAATAGATAAATTTATTGATAAAAGTGTTAATTTTGAAGATAATATTTCAGCTGCATTTGATTCAATAAAAAACAGCTATCTTAGCGTAGAGAATGCAATGGATACAATTAACAGGGCATTAGAGAGTGGAGAGTTTAATATAAAAGAGATGAGCAGTGATATTTTACCGACAATGAACAGTGCTTTTTTGGATATGCAAAATCTTATTATAGAAATCCAAGAGACGCTAAAAAAACATGAGAGAAGTCCGGCAGACTTACTATTTATGCAAGAAGAGATTAAAAAAGGACCGGGGGAAAAGTGAGATGAGAACTATATTAATTATATTAGCGATGCTCTTTGGCGGTTGTACGACAATAAAGCCTCCAGTAGCAGAGTATAACATTGCAATAAAAGATATTAAAATCAACCATAGTGTCTCTAGTTCTCAAGAGAACTCCTTGAAAATTCTAAGGGCATTTAGCACTAACTCACTAGCTACTTTAAATATGGATTATACAGATGCCAACAATAGAGTATATTCCTATTCACAGTCACAGTGGCAAGAATCGCCAAGTGACATGATTAGCTCTTTATTGTTAAAAAACATAAGAGATTCTGGACTATTTAGCAGTGTTCATCCATCAAAATCAAGAGTAAAAAGTGACTTTATTTTAGAGACAAATATAGAGGAGTTTATGCAGTTTTACTCCCATGAGATGAGAGAGTCACATGTAGAGGTTGTTATAAGTTTATCGCTTATAGATGCAAAAACAAACAGCGTAGTTGCTTCTAAAGTATTTAGCTCACATATAAACACTAAAACGCTTGATGCTAATGGCGGAGTGGAGGCTTTTAATATTGCACTCTTAGAGATAATTTCTAAAAATATAGAGTGGCTAAGCGAGATTTGTAGATGATAACACAAAGAGAATACAAAAAAAGAAGAGATCTTTTAGTTAAAAAACTCTCAAATAATTCAGTTGCGGTTATTTTTAGCTCCGAGCATACAACTCGCTCTCATGATACGCAGCATCCATTTAGGCAAGATAGCAACTTTTACTATCTTAGCGGTTTTAAAGAGGAGAGTGCCGCTTTGGTTTTTATAAAAACTAAAACATTCACAAAAAGTGTTTTGTTCGTTCAAAAAAAAGATAAAACTCTAGAGTTGTGGACAGGCAAGAGACTTGGGGAAAAAGAGGCTAAAAAAAGATTTTTGGTTGATGAAGTTTATCTAAGTGAAGATTTCGAAAAGAAGTTCAAAGAGTTTTTAAAAGAGAAAAAAAATATATATTTTGAAACTAATTCAAAAAAAAGTGCTGCTAAAAAAGTTTTAAAATTAACAAAAGCTATAAAAACAAAACATGATATAGTGCCGCTCGTACAGAAGATGAGGCTTATTAAATCCGCCGCAGAGATTGAGCTAATCAAAGAATCGATAGCCATAACTGCCAAGGCACATCATAGAGCGATGAAGATAGATAAAAAAGGCAAATATGAGTACCAACTACAAGCCGAGATAGAGCATGAGTTTAAAGTAAATGCCGCATACAGCGATGCATACACATCCATAGTAGCATGTGGAAATAGTGCAAATACACTCCACTATATAAAAAATGACCAACCGCTTGTTGAGGGCGAACTAATACTTATAGATGCGGGGTGTGAGCATAACTACTATGCAAGCGATATTACAAGAACGATTCCGGTTAACGGCAGGTACACAGAGGCGCAAAAAGAGCTTTACAATCTTGTACTAAACACTCAACTTAGAATAATCAAGATGATAAAACCAGAAGTAAAAAGAAGCCATTTACAGAAAGTTGCCCAGAAGCTACTTACAAAGGGGATGGTTGAGCTTGGCATCTTAAAGGGCGAGTATAAGAAACTGATAAAACAGCAGAAACATAAAAAATACTATCCGCATGGAATAGGGCATTGGATGGGGATAGATGTTCATGATCCAGCACCATATAAAGATGCAAAAGAGAGAGAGATAGCACTTAAAAAGGGGATGGTTTTAACAATCGAACCAGGTCTATATATAGATAAAAATGATATAAGCGTACCAAAGAAGTATCGCGGGATAGGCATAAGAATCGAGGATGATATCTTAGTCACAAAAGATGGATGCGAAAATCTATCGCTCTGCATTGCAAAAACTGTAGAGGAGATAGAGGCACTATCCTTTAAATTTTAGCAGTTGTAGCTCCAGCCTGTTAAGCCCTTTTGTTTTGCCTCGCTAAAATTGTCCGAATCTGCTAAAAAGTCTATAACAAACATTGGCACATTTGGGATGTTTTTTATATCTTCTTCTTTTACCAAAAGCAGCGGCATGAAAGTCTCATAGGAGGTTTGTGAAAATCCAACGGGCATAATCTGACTCATTACCTCTATGGGAACTCTTATGCTGTTATCATCTAGAAATTTACTAAAAATAGCCTTTTGAATATCTTCTGGTAAAGCATCAGCGGTATTTAAAAAAAGGGTAAAATGAATCGGAGTATCTTTGAAAGAATCAGGAGCAGGCGTTGCCATGGTAATATACTCAAAGTTTTTTAAGTGCTTTTGAATTTCCTCAACACTTAAATATCTTAATGTTTTTAATGCTTCCGGCTTCAATTATCTTGCTTCCTCGCCAATAAGCGGCTTGCCTGTCTCTTCTTCTAAGTCTCTTTGAAGTTTAGACATCTCAAATCTTACGGTGTCAATGATAGCTGGATGAACATTTACATCTTTGCCCCATTTTACTTCATCAATTATACCGTTATATTTTTTGCCAAGCTCCTCTATTTGCCGAGAATACTCTTGTAAATCTTTACAGATAACAATATCCCCGCTTTGAGTATCCTTTAGCTCTATAAACCAATCACTTTTACTATTTTCAACCATTTTTATAGTTGATTCAAATACTACTGACAAAATCTACCTCTTAGTATCATCAAAATTTTTGGCAAACTGAGTTAAATCTTCTTTCTTCTTCAAATCGCCGTTGTATCTAATATTTCTAGCATCAATTGTGTCGTCGTTTAACATTTTGGGAACAGCATCACCATTTTCGATGACCTTCATATGCGCATCAAGCTCATCTTCGCTATATGCCATTTGCATGTCGGCTGCTACAACATGAGGTATCTCTTCAATAACTCTTAACTTTTGAAGCTCCTCTGAAACACCTTCTCCTTCGATAGTGACAATTATTCTGCCTTTTTCATCATGAAAGTGATAATCACATGCCTCACAATCTTTAAGACTTTGTACAACCTCATTAAGGTATTTTGGTACTGTTTGAACTACTATGCTTGAGATATTCATAAATTTTCCTTTTTTGTTTTATTATATAAACAGAGTGTTTTAAGCTCTATTCATAGATTATTTTTCTAACTTTTTCGCCATTTTTTAGCCGTATTGTATCATATAGTTTTTGATGCTCTAGCTTTTCATTATAATCTATGGGAGCTCTTATTGATTTGTATTCGACAAGTTCCCCATCTTTATAAACACCCGAAACAATAGCTTTTATCCAGTAAAAACCCTTGTCTTTACGAAGATTTTTAACAACTCCTATCCATTGGTCTTTATTTTTTATAGTCTCCCATAATTCCTTATAGATACTTTTTGGCATATCGGGATGTCTTACGATATTGTGCGGCTTGCCAAGCAACTCGGCTAAAGTATAACCGCTAATTTCACAGAATGTTTCATTCGCATATGTGATATTGCCGTCTAAATCAGTCCGTGATATAATCACTTCATCATGCGGCACTTCAGTTTCCAATAAAAACTCACTCTCATTGTATTGCATATTTACCCCCTTTATCGTTATAAATTTATTAAGTGCTGATTTTACGTAGTTGAATCAAAGTGTGTAAAATCAGTTGCTTATTTTATAAATATTGATATATTTATCATCACTGCCGACTAAAAATTCATTTTCGTTAATAAAAACTATTTTAGAAAGCGACATACTATTGCCACCGTATTTTCCCAACTCTGACTTTGTTATCGTATCTACAAGCGCTACATTGTTGTTTTCATCACAAGCATAAGCAACTCTTTTACCGCTAGGAGAGAGTCCTACGCTGTAGATAAGAAAGTTTGTTTTTAGATGATATGCCGAGTTAAATTTAGGGGCATAAATAACAGTATGTCTATCTTGACCGGCCGTTGCTATGATGCCGTTTTTGTAATCAACCTGAAAAACATTATCTAAGTTTTCACCTGCAAGAAGTTTTATAAGTTTTCCGTCTTTTATGCTATGAATCTTAAGATTACCGCTCTCATCCGCGACTACAACCTCACTTTTTGCTTCATTTAGAACAAAGTCTGAAAATTTAGCCCCAGATACCTGAATAAGCCAATTATTTGCTTTTTTGTTGATATCGTAAGAGATTAGTTCATTGCTTAAAAGTCCGAGCAGTATCGTGTTTTTATCTAAAAATTTAGCTTTGACAACCGTTAAGCCTGCGGAGTAATCAAAAAGAGGCACCAGCTTTTCGTCTTGATAGATATGAACTCTTCTAAATCCCTGCTTATCTTGCGATAAGATTAGTATTTTATCTTCAAGCACATCAACTGAATAAACTTTAGAATCCACCAACTCACCCATGAAATCTATAATTTTTTCAACCTCTATTTTTTTGACAAGTTCCCTGCTGCTATAATCAAAAATATCAACACTGCTTGCGCCGGTAGCTGAGTATATTTTGTTGTTGTTATAAACTATATCTACAACAGAGCCGCTTCCCTCAAGTTTGGCAATGGGTATTTTAAAGTCAGCGGAGAACAAAACTGAAAATAAAACTAAAAAAATAGAAACTATTTTCATCTATAAAACCTTTATTTGAATCGCATTTGTTGGGCATCTTCCAATGCAAAATCCGCATGCCGTACAGTTGTCATTTATCAAAGGCTTGAACATGGCTTTAAAATCTATAGCTTTGTCCAAACATGGATCTTTACATGAAAAACACATTGTATCATTCCAACTTAAACAACTTTTCTTATCTATAACAACCACTGCGCCGATAGATTTTTTATCTTGAATATTTAAAACACCAAATTCACAAGCCAAGGCACATTTGTCACAATAAGTACAGCCACTCTGCGAGAAGATTAGATAAGGAGTTTTGTCCTTAGCAATTTTAATTATATCTTCTTCACAAACAGTGGCGCATTTTGCATCGCACTTGCTACACTCATTATGAAAAAGAGATTCGTCACTAAAGTAAGGTGGTCTTAAGGGCTTCTCTTGCTTTTTTTTATCCTTTATAATAGAGGAAGCAAGAGAGCTAAAAAGCTCTCTTCTTTGCATTAGTGAGATGTACCCTCTAAGCTGCCAGCTTTAGAATCTTTGTTGTCAAGGTCATCTTTTGTTACAAAACTCTCTTTACCAACTGTATCTAAAGCTTCAGTAAGCTTACTGCCGCTCCAGCTTGATTTATCTGCACCGTCTTTGCTTGTAAATACAGGCTCAAATGTGTTTTCTACAAGTGGATTGCCCTCAGATTGTGGAGCATGACATTGTGAACAGTTAAATCTTGCACTCTGAAGGTCTGTGTGCTCTTTAATCGAAACTTCGTTTTTGTAGTTGTTTACCGCTTCTACAAACATTCCGTTAACCATTTTACCTCTTGGTCTAAAATCAGTAAAGTGGGACACAGGAATCGGAGTTGCGCCCATAGCAGGAGCCATCTCCGGCATATGACACGTTACGCATTGATTATCACCGATTTTAATAGGTAACATTCCCTCTGTATCGTGTGGAATCATTGGCGGAGCGTCTTGAAACGCTCTTTTGATTTTAGTGCTTGAACATGCTTTCATAGTTCCATACGCAGTCTTTTCAGCTACAGTGCCATCCTCTGTGTAGATGTTTGTTTTTCTTAAACCCAGAGACTCTTCGCTTATCTGCTTCGCAACTGCCGGACTTGATGAAGATTTAGCACCGTTGCTTCCACAGCCCGTTAAAAGCAGTGTTGCAGTAACTAAACCAACCGATATTTTAATCATTGTTTTCATTATTACTCTCCCTTTTTGTATTATTTACTAGTTTTCTTATTGAAAAACCAAGAGCATCGTCGTCGCACACTTCTATACATCTTGCACAGTTTGTGCACTCTGCTGAAAGTACGGGGATGCTCTCCTTACCAATCATATATAAAACCTGCTGCTCAGGACAAACAACTTTACATTTCATACATAAAGTACAATTTTCTTCATTATGATGCACTCTTATTAAGCTGTTTTTGCCTACTAATGAATAAAATCCACCTAGTGGACAAATATGTCCACACCAACCATTTTTTAAAACTAAAAGGTCAAAAAGAAAAATAATGAGCATCGCTGCCCATCCAAAACCAAAACCAAATATTACTCCTCTATGCATCATAGAGATTGGTGAAATAAACTCAAAAGCTGCTACACCCATAGCGAATGATATCAGTAAGCTTAAACCCAATACCCAGTATCTTATATTTCTTGAAGCCGGTTGTCTTTTAGCAAAATTGTCAACACCAATCTTTCTTCTAAGCAAAGCCGCCGCATCTGTTATTAAGTTTATGGGACAAACCCAGCTACAAAAAGCACGGCCGCCAACTACAAGATAAAACATTGTAATAATAAGCGCGCCAATAAGTACATCTATAGCAAGAGCTGCCCCTGCTATAATCATTTGCAATACAGCATATGGGTCACTCAATGGAACGGTATTAAACAAATTGGATGAGCTTAGATTTCCCATCAAGATGGTCCATCCCCACGCATTTGCTCCAAAATATAAGAAGAGCAAGCCAATTTGTGTAGTTCTTCTTAGTAGAAGATATCGGTATTTATTCCAAATCGTTCTCATTAGTATAAATCCCCCATACCGCTATTTAAAGAATCTACAGCACTATCTTTACTAATCTCTGTAGTTGTTTTTATCTCTGATGCGTTTTCTAAACGTTTCTCATCAGCTTTATCCCAACCTTTGATATAGTGACTGCCGGCTCTTCCCATTGCAACTTCTCTTGGAAGTACAAAAATAGATGCTTTTTCGGTAACACAAGCTTTTTCACATAAACCACATCCCGTACAAGCATCAGCATGAACTAGAGGTGTGAGAAAGGCGTGTTTTCCGGTTCTCTCGTTTTTGCTGTATTCAACCGTTATTGCGTGACCTAATATCGGGCAAGCTCTGTAACAAGC
>Ga0172382_10002643_pt1 | contig 29549 bp, 19 predicted proteins | sample Leawel138RmetaG_FD_122245 | JGI IMG/M metagenome (GOLD analysis project Ga0172382, IMG submission 122245) | Leachate microbial communities from a municipal landfill in Southern Ontario, Canada - Leachate well 138R metaG | ecosystem: Engineered > Solid waste > Landfill > Unclassified | place...
AATTGACCTTGCAAAAATGCCTCACCTTCTGATTGCAGGCTCTACAGGTTCAGGAAAGTCCGTAGGAATTAATACTATAATAGGCTCTTTACTTTACAGAATGCACCCCAGTGAGTTAAAGTTTGTTATGATTGATCCCAAGAAGGTAGAGCTTCCTTCGTACAGTAAGCTTAAAAATCACTATATGGCTGCTTCACCTGAAGTGCAAGATGTAATCGTAACCAAGCCTGAAGATGCAGTAACAATTCTCAAGGCAGCAGTTGCGGAGATGGAGCTGAGATATGATATATTAGCCTCTGTTCGCCAAAGGAATATCGCGGATTATAATGCTAAAGTGCGTCAGGGTGCTTTCAAAGAGGTCAAAGAAATGGTACATAAGCCCATGCCGTATATCGTGGTAATAATTGACGAATTGGCTGACCTCATGCTCATTGCTTCGAAGGAAATTGAGGAACCTATAACAAGGCTGGCGCAAATGGCAAGAGCTATCGGAATCCACTTGGTCGTTGCAACTCAACGACCCTCTGTTGATGTTATTACAGGTATTATTAAGGCAAATTTTCCGGCAAGAATTTCATATCTTGTGAAGTCCAAAATTGATTCGAGGACTATTCTTGATATGCAAGGTGCCGAACAATTGCTCGGTACAGGTGATATGTTGTGCTTGCCTCCGGGATTGCCTAAACCGGTTCGTATCCAAAATTCTTTCATAAGTACCGATGAAGTCGAAAGTCTATGTGATTTCATCGGTAACCAAGAGGGTTATTCCGAACCCTACTACCTGCCTTCAGTTAATGAAAAAAGCGAAAATGTTGCTCTATATGACTCTGATGACAGAGACCCTTTATTTGAAGAAGCGGCAAGATTGATTGTTCGCCATCAGCAAGGTTCGGTTTCATTGATTCAAAGAAGACTGAAAGTAGGTTACGCAAGAGCCGGTAGAATTGTTGATGAACTCGAAAATGCCGGAATTATCGGACCCTTCGACGGAAGTAAAGCAAGACTTGTACTTATTGAAAGTGAAGCTGATTTGGAAAGAATTTTATAACTGCTTGTGAACAAATATGAATATAATCGAGAATTTTTCACTTAATCAAAGAAATACTTTCGGTTTATCGTCAATTGCAACAAATTATGCTTGCGTGCTCTCAGCCGATGATTTGTTAAGTCCGCAATTGGAATATTATCAGGATGTTTTCATCCTTGGCGGAGGTTCTAATGTCATTCTCCCGCCAAGATTGAACCAACTTACTCTCAGTATTGAAATCAAAGGAATTCATATTGAAGAGGATAATGATAATCATACCATAGTTAGTGCCGGTGCAGGCGAGATATGGCACGATTTTGTCGTGGGTATGATTGAGTCAGGAATTTATGGTCCGGAAAATTTAGCTTTAATCCCCGGTAAGGTTGGAGCTGCTCCCATCCAAAATATAGGTGCTTATGGTGTCGAACAGGAGAAATTCTTTTACAAAACTGAAGTATTTGACAGAGTAAACAGAGAATTATTGGTTCTATATAAGAATGAATGTAACTTCGCTTACCGCGACTCAGTTTTTAAAAAAAATCCCGATAGGTATGTAATTCTGAAAGTATATTATTTATTCCCTAAGCAATGGGAGCCTGTAATCAGTTATAAGGACATTGAAAATAAAATTGCATCAGATAAAAACTTTACTGTGAATCCTGAAAACTTATTGAAACTAATAGTAGAAATTCGCCGACGTAAGCTGCCTTCTCCTGAAATTACCGGTAATGCCGGCTCATTTTTTAAAAATCCTATTATAAGCAAGCAAGATTATTTGTTGTTAAAAGAAAAATATCCTGATATACCGGCATTTGAAGATTCGGAGAATTATAAACTGTCAGCAGCAAAATTAATCGAGTTGGCTGGTTGGAAAGGGAAAAAATTAAAAGAAAATTCCGGTATCTCTGTATCTCCAAATCATTCACTTGTATTGATTAACACAGGTAATGGCACCTACAGCGAAATAATTGAATTATCGGAAAGAATAATTGAGGATGTTTTTGATAAATTTAAAGTAAAATTAGAAAGAGAAGTGAATATTATCAGGTAATAATAAACCGCTTCATTTGTAATTAAGACAATTGAAGCGGTCAGTAAAACTAAATACTCGGACTTGTAAATTGCATACTACACAATTATCATCTTCCTTGAGAAGCATCTTCGTAAACAGCCGTGTTTGTCGGGTCTAAATACATCAAATCCTTAAATACTCCTGGGTGTTTTGTGTATCCTTTGAAGGTTTCAGCAAGTTCAAGTGCCTTGGCTTCGAAAAATGCTTGCAATATTATGCTGTGCTCTACCATTTTATTTCTCTTGTAATCAGCTAATTCCTGAATTACGTAAGCTAAGTTGGCAAGAGCTGCATCCCTGTCCTCCGACATGAAATCTAATCCGTCGAGATAATAGCTTGCTATCAACTTACGAATTTCTTCATATCTCATGTTTGTCAATTCATTGATAAAATTAAATCTGGTAAACTCCCCGGGCTTTGAAATTGTCTGCCATCCGTCCGCTTGATAAGATGCTGCCATTGTTGCCAGCAACTTAGCTTGTTCATAAACTGATGTTCCGGACAGCTCATCATAGGTGTCGAGGTCGAAGCCGATAATCAACAGCATATAAAAGTCAAGAAGTGTAGTAAAAGGATCGTATCGTTGTGGATTATATGAATGATTAGCACCAAGATTATATTCGAAAGTCCAAGTTTTGTCGAGTAATCTTAAAGCAATGGACTGACCACCATCGGTGCCGAAAATATGCCTTTTAGAAGCTATGAAAATCTGTGCTGAATAAACATTTCTGTTCCCTCCGGCTAATGCAATTGTAATATCAACGGGTATTTTAGGTCCTTCCCAATCTATGCTTGTAAACCTTTGGTTGTTCAAATATCTTTCAATATCGTTGGCTATCGTATTGATACTAATACGATATTCCTGCGGAATTTGTTCCACGTTGACAGATACATGAGCCTCAATTTCCTGAGACTTCATTTGCCATGTTATTCCAAACAAAAAAAACACGAAAAAAAATAGCTTTCTCATAGCGTAAATCCAAATATATTTTTTAATAAAATTAAATTTTTCATAAGTTAGTATTTTATATAACAACAAAAATCAAGTATTATTTTGAAGACGAATAAAAATCTCGCTATGGTAATATTTGCTTTGATAGTTTGCTTAAATTCTTCAAAAAGTCAAAACTATGGTGCAATGAGCTATTTTAATTTTCGACATTCAACCGGATTAAGCTGTCCGGAGTCTGCCGCCCTGCTGAATCCCGCAGCAATGTACCTGGATTCTTCAAGTAATTTAATATTTAGGACTAAGCCGTCGCGTTTCGGTTTCAGTGAATTATCTCCGATGATGATATCAGGAGTTTGGAGAGCCGATTCCATACACAGTCTCGGAATGAATCTTAATGGGCTTGGAGGTAGTCTGTACTCAGAAATATCTTCTGAATTACGTTATTCTGCTTCATTGAATGATATGATTACCTTGGGTGCTTCCCTGGAATATTCCTCATTAAGCATCAAAGACTACGGAAATCAATCGCTTGTGTTTGCCAATGTCGGGACTGTCCTTGATTTATCCGATGAACTTAAAGTCGGATTCATATTAAGGAATATTTTTGGAAATTATTCGGAGCAAGCCGACAAAACAGCATATCAGTCGGTAGTTTTCGGAGCAGGATACAGAATCAACGAAGAGTTGACAGCAGAAGGGGATATGATTATCATCATCAATTCTGTGTCAGCATTGTCATTGGCATTAAAATATGACTATGATGAATATCTGTGTTTCAGAGCAGCATATCGTACAGAACCCAATATTATGGAACTGTTAGTGATGTATGCTTTAATAAGTGATGCTGCCTTAATGATTGGCAGCGAATACCATGAACTCTTTGGGTTTAGTCCTGAAATAGTACTGAAATATATTTTTTGAATCAATCATGGAAATTGATTTTGTAATTAGTATTTTCAAGGATATTACGTACATCATCAGGTTTCATAGTCTCCATCATTTTGGCACGTATTTCACTTGCTCCATAGAAATCATAGGTATATATTTTCAGGAATCTTCTCATTATGGCAAAGCTTTTCTCATTAGCCCAAGTATCAGAGAACAATTTTACGTGATTCCACAATAATTGCAATTTTTCCTCAGGGCTGTGCTGATTTTGTGTTTTATTGAAAATCCAAGGATTCTTGAAGATTCCTCTTCCAACCATCGCTCCTTCGATACCGTAACTGTTGATTTTATCATAACATTCATCGAGTGAGCTGATGTCACCGTTACCAATAAGAATTGTGTCATGATTGCCGGAATTTCTAACGTTGACAGCCTTTGTCATTTCTTCCCATTCTGCCGGATAATCACTCATCATCTTCTGTGTACGGCAATGTAAGGTGATGCAATCGGGATTGACGGAAAGCAGATTCGAAATCCAGTTCTCCGTATCATGCTGTTTAATACCTGTTCTTGTCTTGACTGAAACGGGAATATTAGAAGCCTCCTTCACTGCAAGTACAATTTCTTTGGCGAGTTCGGGATATTTTATGAGCTCGGAGCAGGAAGCCTGCTTTACGATTTTTTTTACGGGACAGCCCATATTAATATCTATACCGTCAAATTCATACTCATCACATATAATCTTCGTAGCTTTGCTGAACTTTTCGGGGTCGGAGCCCCAGATTTGTGCAATTACTTTTACATTGTTTTTTTTTTGTAATTCTCTTTCGCTTTTACTGACCAACAACCTGTGACTGACTCGGTCTTTACCAATATGATGACAAAGTCCGTCAGTAGATGTGAACTCTGCAAAGAGTACGTTGAGTGTGTCAGGCTCTGATATTTGCAGTACAATTTCACGAAAAACTGTATCAGTAACATCTTCCATTGGTGCAAGTACTATAAATTTCTTGTTATTTTCTTTCCAGAAACTATTCATCAAGCTCTCAATTTATCAGCAAATTCTATAATGTTGTCGGCTAAACTATGCCAAGACGCTTCAGATTTATAATTATGAATATTTTGTACAAATTCTCCAATATCCGATTGGAAATATTTTTCTAATCCACCGCTAATATGTGCCGCATCGGCTTTTTCAATCATGATGCCGGAATTAAACGGTTCTATCATCTCAGATAATCCGCCTACATTTGTTGCGGCTACCGGTAGATCAAAATGATAAGATATTGCGACAATTCCGCTTTGAGTTGCAGATTTGTAGGGTAGCAGGCATACATCGGCAGCCGAAAAGAATAAAGGAGTCTCATTATCCGATATATATCTTGTAAACAGTGAAATTTTAGATTCAACTCCTAAATCTTTGATTTGCTTCTCATACTTTTCGAAACTGCCATACACTTCACCGGCAATTATCAAATGATATTCATCACCCAAGCGTGACACAGCTTCAATTGCTAAATCAATTCCTTTGTAATCTCTGATAAATCCGAAACATAATATGATTTTTTTGTCTTGCGGTAATTTTAGCTCTTGTCTTGCTGAAGATTTTGACAATTTTTCACCGAAGTGATTATATAGAGGGTGTCTGTGAAATAAAAAATTGGCATTAGGCTTCAATCTTAATAAGTCGTTCTTGACAGCTTCACTCATGACAATAAATCCGTCATTACGATTCAGAAAATATTTTATCAATTGTATATCACCCGGTCTCAATTCATGGGGTATCACATTGTCGAGTATGCTGATTCTCACACATTTGCCTTTCATCTTGGACGCCGCATATCCGAGTGAAGGTGCAAAATAAGGCATCCAAAATTTTGTCAACAGCAAATCGGGTGAAAACTCGGATATCTTCTTTGATGCAAACTGATATGAAATAGGATTAATAGTATTGAGAACAGGTATAGAATCAATAAATTCTGCATTATCATTTTCCTGTACCATTTGAGTCTTCCCGGGGAACAAAAACTCGGGATATTGTACCTTAAATGTATAAGCCCGAATATCATTATCTATCTTCAATTGCTTGTAAAGTGCAGCATTAAATTGTGCTATTCCGCCTCTGAAGGGATAAAATGTTGATAAATAAGCAATTTTCATAATTAATTAGCAATTTTTAAAAAACAATTTCGTAAGATGCAAAATTAATAAATTATCAGCAATAAAATGAGTGATAGAGTAAAAGACCTGGTTTTTAACAGTAAAATCTCCGATAATGATAAATATTACTGGGGTTATATGTATGGTTTGGGCAGAGATGTTATAGTACCCTACTTAACAGAAACAGCGGTGTTTAGACCCGGTGACAAAGTTATTGAAATTGGCTCTGCCGAAGGCGGTGTTCTACATGCTTTCGCTGATAAAGGAGCTGTAGATTGTGTAGGCACCGATATTGCTGAAAGCCGGCTGATTATGGGAAGAAAAATTACGGAAATCGCCGGTCTTGATGTTACTTATTACTATAATGATATTATCTATGGAGAACCTGAAAAAAACTGGCTCGGCAAATATGACCTTGCAATATTGCGTGATGTCATTGAACATCTTGATGATACTGAAATTGCTCTGAGGAATATAAGTAAAGTAATAAAAAGAGGGGGATTCCTATACGTTACATTCCCTCCCTACAATTCGCCTTATGGTGGACACCAGCATACATTAGCCGGTAAGCTTCCAAGCAAACTGCCCTATATACATCATCTTCCGGAGAATATTTTCCGTAAGCTAATCAGTAGCGGAAGACCACAGGATATTGAGGAAGTTACACGTTTGCTCGACATCAGACTATCTCCCGAAAAATTCCTTAATGCTGCCGAGGCTGCAGGTTACTCATTGGTCAAATCAGATTATTATCTTTTGAGACCTGTGTTTAAAATGAAATTCGGACTTCCAAGTTTGAAACTTAACGGCTTAGCAAAAAGCCGGATTATACGCAATTATTTCTGCATGGAAGCATCATATATCTTACAAAAGAACTAATTGTTTTTCTTTGTGAATCAACATTATGATACACTTGTCAATCTTGAAAAGAATGAATTTGTAGTCTGCAGGGAACACATTCTTGCATTCCCTACAGATTAGCACACATTCTATTTATTAATTTTATTACTTATCTTAATTGCCATATCATACTCGAGTTATCAACTTTTGCGGGGTATATCTCCATATCGAAGACAGGGCGTCCGGGTCGCTTTGAATTAAGCAGTACAAGTGAGTAGGTTCTGTAATGGCTGAAACGGTTCAAAGCAGAAGCGTCAGGTAAATGGTTGAAGTACATAATGGTGCAGAACTCTTGCGGCTTATTCAAATGTTCGACGCTTGCCATCATGACATCATCAATGAATTCGGTTTGCTTACCATCAAAGGTCATTCCTGTTTCGTTAAGTTTAATATTTACGGGGAATTGCTTGGCATAATCTGCAATAATCGAATTGCTTTTAATATTCCCGAGTAGTATCAGTGATGAATGCTGTTTGTCGAAGTCGCTCAAATTATCATGAGTATAATAATCGAAGTTAAAACCACTTTCTTTCATGGCATTGACATAATCCATGGCAATTTTGAATTCAGGTGACATCTTGTCCGGTAATACTATTACAGGTTTTGCCGAAAGAGTGCGTTCAAGATTAAATGGTTTTTCCCAAGGATAAAGTTTTCTCAAACATTCGAGTTCAGGATCGAGTTCAATTTTTTCAATATCTCCTTTCTTCGGAAGAGTTATCGTGCAGACCGAATCCTGCATAAGATAATGGAACATTTCATTTGAGTTGTCAGCATAAGATATTTTAATAGGTAATTTCATAGTTCTTTTAATATCTGATTCAACTTTCAGAGTCAGTGAGTCATCAGTGAAAGTCGGTAAATCGGCATATTTAATGATGGGTATGTCCTTAGTTCGTAACCACTCATTAATGACATTCCGCCAGTTAATATCATTCAAAGTATCTTTAGCAGCTTTTGTAAATTCCCCGGTTAAATGCATCCAATAAGCACGTTTGCCATTGTTGTTTTCGGCAAATGATTTTAAAGCATTGAAAAATCTATCATCACCAATCATCTTTCTGATAATGTCGAGAATAAAGGCACCTTTCGAATATCCGATAGCAGCATCATAAGTTGTTTTTTGGTATTTAAAATCACTGACGGGGTAATTCATGTCATCCGGTAAGGCATCAATTGAAATAAGAGCTTTTCTTCTCCAATCTAGTTCTGCAGCTTTGTTGGTATTAAGAATATTATAATAGTAGTTTGTAGAGAAAGTTGTGAGAGCCTCGCACCAATTTCCGACAGTATAATCAACAAACACGCTGTTGCCCCACCAGTTATGTACAAATTCGTGTGCAAGTGAGCCCGGTGAGAGTGTAACCCAAGGCATCGCTGTCAATCTGTTTGACAATAAAGTATAACCGGGCATTGCAAATCCGGTAGGGAAAAAGTTCTCGGCAATGATAAATGATTTATAGGGATATTTTCCGAATAAGTCGGTATATAAATCATAATACCTGATTGATTCTTCCAAATATCTCATATTGTGCGGAGATTCATTATAATAATACATAGCAAATCGCACACTGTCGTGATATTTTTCGATTACTTTAAATTTAGCGGCTACGAGTGTAACATCGTCATAATTCCCTTCCGATTTAACTTGATAAATAACATTTCCAGTACCGATATTTTCAATTATTGTTCCGGAAGTAACTAACTTATATTCCTTAGGCAGAGTAACATAAATATTGAACTCTGCAAGATCTTTGCCTGCTTGCGGGTAAAATGAGCCACCCGGCAAATAAATTCCGGAATCCTCTTTATCGGAAATTATACCGAGTGTGTTTGAATGTCTTTTTACCATATTGATTTCAGAAGGCGGAAAATTTACAATGCCTTCGTATTCAATTACAGCTTCGAAAGATTCGACAATACCGCCGTTATCATAGCTTTGATTTTTTAATGACAGGTTTTCAATGATTATTTCATTATAATAATCATCGGCAGGTTTAACAGAAAATTTTAGATTGTTGTCACCTGATTTCATAGAAGTAATTTCCAAAGTATTCAGCAGTTTTACGCTTGATGATTTAAGAATCGGATTCTTGAAACGCAATTTGTCACTGCCCTTTATAAAGGATTTTGAGGGGTTGATTTCTATATTTATATCGTGTGATACGACAAAGTTTTCACCAAAATGGGATGCTCCACCCATCATCCTCTGCATTTTGTCTCTCTTGAATTCCGGCAGGAATAGTATGTAAGAACCTTGATCCGAATAGTCTTGGCTGAAGTCTATTGAATCGGGTGAGGAATAATATATTGGTGTGATGACGGCTATTTTAAGCTCATCATCTCTTCTTGACAACATTGCTGCTGTTCCGAGAAAGCTATTCGAATGAAAGTCGCCGTTGAAATGAATTATTTTTGTATCAGGATGTGATTTGTGGTATTTTAATATGGATTCCGCCATGGTCTCATCCTTTATGCACTGAGCCCCGTAGTATAAATAAAGTGTGTTCTCCTGATTTGCATCGAGACTTTTGACTGCATCTTTTGAGCCGGTCATGGTCTCAAGAAATTTATCGAGATAACTGTCTTCCGTGAGAACCATTGTCTGTGCTATATTGCTCTTCTCTTCGTCGCTAAGGCTTTTGTACGCATTCATGCCGCCATTGACGTACATGGCTGCATATTTCCTTGGTATATTGGCTGCAATTACGTCCGACTCATATTCTTTAGCCAGCTCAACCAATGGCTTGTAGAATTTGCTGTAATCGGGCCAAGGTCTCGATTTTTTCAAAAACTCTTCTTCGTTGATTTCATCCTTAATGTAGGAATTCAATGTTGATTGTACATCACGCTCAAACATTTCGAGTGAGACGGCAGTCTTTACTCCGGATTCAAGTACCGATTTTAAATATTCTGCTTGCACTGCATGATTCAGACTGTCATCATGGAATTCACCAAAAAATATTACATCGAATTCTTTGATTTGCTCACTGAGAGCATTAAGCGAAATTTTCTCGGAGCGAGATGCATCGTATATTATATAATCATTTTCTGCCTTTAATTCAGAAATAAGTATCAGTGAGAATAATACTAAGTTCAATAATCTCATTTTAAAGTTCCAACTGTTTTCAAAGAAAAAGATATTAGAAACCTAAAAACAATTGTTATTGTATGTAAACTCATTCTTTCTTTATATAACACTATATCAAATCAGAAGGAAACTTCAAATATCATCTAACTTCTCCTGATGGTATTGACTATCTGCTTGTGTTGAATCACTGAACTTGAAATTTCCCGATTTTATCCATAGAGTTTATTTCAGATTGATTAGAAGAAAATAGGCAGGCATATATTACGGAATTATTAGTTAAAATTAATAATATTAATAGGTAAATATAAAAATATTATTAGCAATAAAATTAATATTTATTAACAATAAACAAAATATAAAGTATAAGCCTGCCGATAAAGGACTATTTAACTGAACCTGCTATATAATCAAGCAGATATTTATTTTCATACTTCTTATCACTTAACGATGCTTTGACAACATCGCCGATTGATATAAGACCGGTGATGATTTTATCCTTCATTATTGGAAGATGCCTGACTTTGTTAAGAGTCATGATTGACTCAATGTAGTCAATGTCATCATCGTAATCAGCATATATAATGCGCTTCGTCATGACATCGGATACTAAGGTATTCATGAAAGTATCCGGTGTGGAAGCAGCTTTTCGCAAGATATCCCTTTCACTTAGGATTCCTATAAACTTGCCTTCTGTGCTCAGTACCGGTAGTACACCGATATTATTATTAACAAGCACTCTGAGGGCTTCACCCAGAGTCTTCCTATCGCCAATTGTAATGACTTCCGGACCCTTCTTCAGCAAAATATCTTTTGCTTTCATATTCGCACCTCTCATTTGTTTTGACAAATACAATTAAAAAATCGTTTAAATTTATATTATATTGTAACTTAATCTTATAAGCTATGTTATTATTTTGTAGAATTTTATTTATAATTATTCAAACTATGCGTAGATTATTATATGGTGCAAGATTTGGGACAGAAACGACAACTGTGAAAAAGTGTTAATGTTAAGTTCATATATGATACATATTTAAAAAAAATGTGCTTAAAAGCTGAATATATTTAAGTATTTTGTAAAAATAATTTTGGTAATTGGAAAATATTTTGTAAATTAATTTTTGAAACAGAACAAATTTTGATTAAGTTTAGAAGCGGATTTAAATAAATTATGTTTTTATAAATAAATATAGGGTGATGAGATGTCTATTAGTACCAATCTCCTAAAACTATTCAGATATATGCTGATTAGTAGCATTTTCATGATTTCTGTTTTCTCAAAGTCTCAGGCACAGTATTGTGATGCTAAAACTACGTATCAAGATGAGTACATTTGCGAATTCCATCTACACGAAATAGCCAGTACCGACTGTAAGTGGAGCGATGGAATTTCCGATTATACAGACATGCTTACTGAATTGAAAATGGGACAGAAATATACTGTTAAAGTTGTCAACGGAAATGCTTGGTCAGGTGATCAAGTAGCTATGTGGATTGATTACAATCAGGACTACAAATTTGACGAAAGTACAGAAGTAATAACACTTGAAACAAATGATGGTGCCCAAACCTTTTCTGCAGATTTTACCGTTCCGACAAGTGCTACAGCCGGAAAAACAAGATTGAGGGTCAGAATGGTTTATTCTACAACTCCTGTACCTTGTGATGGTCAGAATTACGGTGAAGTGGAGGATTATACAGTTGACCTGATTCCACCGATACCTGATGCACAGATGACACAACTTACCAGTCCCAAAAAGCCGTTCCTTGTAGGTTCATATCCAGTTATCGCAACTCTGCGTTCAAATGAAGAGACAGCAATGACTTATTGTAATATTGACTGGTGGGTAAACAATGAATTCCAAGGAACATATACTTGGACAGGCAACATGAGAAATGGACAGACTGCAAACATAAATTTCGGAAATTATGATTTCTCATATTCTGAAGACGAAACTCAGTTCAATCCATTCCGTATTCGTTTTACAGTCAGAGACGTGAACGGTAAAAATCCGGATGCTGATCCATCGAATGATACATATCAAACAAACGTTACTCCAAGCTTAAACGATTGTGGTGCCATTGGATTTTTTGGTCCCCCTGAAGGCTTTGGTGCCGGTGTAACTCCTGTTCGCGCAAGAGTCATGAACTATGCTCCGAAACCGCTTACCAGCGTGAAAGTTTACTGGGCTATTGACGGACAAGATCTTCCGCCTAAGACTTTTACCGGAATTCACGTGAAACAAAACCAGTATATTGACCTTGATATGGGTACTTACACATTCTATAACAAAACACCTTTGGGACCATTTACAGTAGAATTATATACCGAAAGTCCTAACGGGGTTAATGATGAAGATCCTACAAATGACAGCTACGAAGGCGGTATAGGTCCATCGCTTGCAGCAGGAACATATTTTGCCGGTGGTGCAAATGCTCACTTCTCATCTCCCGCAGAAGCAGCATCTTATTTGAATTCAAGTGGTGTATTCGGTCCGGGTACCGTAAATATTGAAATTCGTCCGGGTACATATAACGGACAAATAATTCTTAACAATCCGCTTGAAAACAATAATGATGTAATTTTCAAACCATCAGCCGGACAACACACTGTTACACTTTCAAACAGCCCTTCATCTGCAAACAATTTTGTTTTGCAAATTGCTAACATAAGTAATGTCAAATTTGAATACTTGACTATTCAGAATAATAATTCAAATATAAGCAATGCCGGAAGGTTGGTTGAGGCTAATAATGTTAACGGACTTACATTCCATAAGGTCAATTTCAACGGAGTGGCAAATTCTCCTAAGAATCATGCTTATAATCTTTTGAATTTGCAGAACACAAACAATTTAACATTATTGGAAAATGATTTCAATAACGGTTCGATTGCTGTTTATTCAAATATCGGAATTTCACCTGTAATTGACATCACCGGAAATAATATCAATAACTTTTCTTGGTATGCCATTTATAATAGCATTAATGACGGAGGCAACGGTGATAATGTCATGATAGCCGGTAACACCATGAAAATTACTTCAGGTGCTAATCCTAATGGAGCTATTTACTCAATCAACGGTACTACTATCAGTAATAATAATATTTCTGATATTGTCGGTACAGGCAATGCAAATGATGCTCTTATCAGCGTCAGCCATACTTCACCCGATGCAAGCCACATAAGCTATATTGAAGGTAACAAAATCAATAATTGTACAAACATGAACGGAATTCAGGTGAACAATGCATTTGCTGTTGTAAACAGGAACTCTGTTGTTATGTCGCAATCAGCAAACTACGGCGCTGCACTGCTTGATTTAACTAATGCCTATGGTGCCGCAGGTAATAATATGCTGATGGGTACTAATATTATGGGTGTTGATATTGATAATTCACCCGAAATGTCAATTATTTACAATACTGTTTCGGTTGATTTTAACGCTAATCCTGTACTTCGTGTAAACGGAAGCTCATCAACAGTTATGAGGAACATCTTTGTTAATAAAGGTAATGGTCCTGCAGTAATTACATCGAATGCCAACGGTATTGACGATAACGTAATCTATACTAACGGTAATACTCTTGCAAACATCAGCGGAGTAAATTACTCTGATATTGCAGAGATTAACAATGCCGGCTTTATGCTTAACAGTCGCGAATTTGAAGTTGAATTTTTCAGCCCATCCGATCCGCATCTGAAAGTGTATAATGGTTCACTTCTGTTTGAATCCAATTTATACAACGCAATTGACAACCCTATCGGCAACTATGTTGAAGTCTCAGATTACGACGGTGAAACAAGAACTTCTTACTATGCCGGTTCGGATGAGATATCACTCTCAATCTATATCGAACGTCAGACTGACGGCTTTGTTGATTGTGTTGGAACTACCGAAAACCTATTGACTGTTTCGGCAGCTATTGGTTACAATGCACCTATGACTTATCAATGGGAGCTTGATAATGTTCCTATACCGGGTGCTACTGAGCCTATTCTCTTCTTCCCTAACTTGAGGCACAACCAAGCTGGTATCTATCGCTGTCAGGTCTTTGGACCGGGCAACACTATGCCGGTATATTCTCGCCCGGTAGCTGTGTATATTACCCGTCCTACCGACATAACACGCGAACCTAAGACTCAATATGTATTTACCGGTTCGGTAGCAACATTGTCATTCGACGCTCATGTCAACGGTAAGAATATCGAAGAAGCAATTGCCAACGATGAAGTAATAGTAAGATGGTTCAAGTACGTTGATGAAGCTAATGATATTCCTTTGACTGATAATCAATATATCTCCGGCTCAAGGTCAAATTATTTGACTTTCAGAAACTTCAAAAATTCTGATGAAGGTACTTACTATGCTACAATTGAAGGACAATGCGGAAAAGTTGAGACAGTAAAAGCTAATCTCTATGAAGAAAACCTTGAGATTACAATTGTCCAACAACCAATGTCAAATGCTGTCTGTGTCGGTAATGAAGCTAACTTCGTTATTAATGCTACAACATTGAGCACTAAAACACTCAAATATCAGTGGTTTTTAAATGGTTCAGAAATAACTGATGAACTGCCTAAAATCGAAGGTTCAAACACAAATAACCTACGTATCCAAGATGTTCAGGATATTGATGAAGGTAACTACCATGTCGTTGTCAGCCTCGAAGATACTGAAATTAGTATGCAGTCTGAAGTTGTTACTCTAACAGCTAAGACAAGCCCGGTTATTACTATGCAGCCTATGGATGCAGAAATTCAGGAAGACAGACAATTATTACTTGAAGTTGTTGCTGTCGGTAACGATGCAGAAGAAACTCTGAACTACCAATGGTACCATAATGGTACTCCTATCGAAGGTGCTACAGAGGCTCTCTTACTTATTAATAGAGTTACTCATGATAACGCCGGTGATTATTATGTCGAAGTTACCAATGATTGTGGTGTTTCTCGCAGTAATAATGTCGCTGTAACTGTTGTCAGCGGAGTTATGAGTGTACTTGAACAAAACAGTAACGGTTTCAGCCTGTTTGCTCCTACTCCTAACCCCGTGCAAAATTCTGCTGTTATAAGCTATATCGTACCCGAGATGGCTAACGTCAAGATTACTATGTCTGATGCAACAGGTATAAGCAACATAATCCTTACTGAAGGTATGCACAATGAGGGTACTTACACTATCAATTTTGATGCTGCACAATATAATCTTGCAAGTGGAACTTACTTCTACTTCCTCGAATCAAACGGCGTCAAAATTGCTCAGAAGATGGTTGTTGTAAGATAATCTGAAACTCAGTTTTGATTTTAGTTAAGCGGCATGTTGAAATATACATGCCGTTTTTTTTATGAATTTTGTGAGTTGTAGAAATTTATATCTAATGAATGGATTAAGGATAAATTATTATTCGAAATATTTGCTTATCCTCAAATGAATAGTAAAAGAAATATTATTGACTAAACTGTCTTTATACAGCGTATTATATACATGTATATATACGTGGATTATTGAATTCTGAGAATTTTCTCCATCTTTTTTCCTTTGGCTAATTCATCAACAAGCTTATCGAGGTATCTGGCTTTCTGTGTTAATGCGTTATCAATATCCTCGATTCTGTAACCGCATATCATACCTTTAATTAATGATGCGTTTGGGTGAAGCTCAGCTTGACTAAAGAACTCTTCAAATGTTTCGTTTCCCTTAATCAGTTCTTGTATCCTATGTTCATCAAATCCGGTGAGCCATTCTATGACTTGGTGCAATTCTTCCACTGTTCTGCCTTTGCTGACAACCTTATTGACGTAGTGAGGATATACCGACGAAAACTTCATCTTTGCAATTCGTTCGTTATGTTCTTTTGTAGTATTCATATTTGTCATCGAGTATTAGGTTAAAATAATTAAATTATTACAATTTACAACGAATAATTTTTAAATATGTTTTTCATCTTAAAGAATCATATAGTGCAGATGAATAATGCTAAATTCAAATTATTCATCTGCATCTTATGTTAACTGAACAATCAATTGAAACCCACTTTCAATCCTGCGGTGAAAGTACGAGGTCTGATTGGACCGTAAATATAATCTGTATCACGGTTGGGTCCTCTGTCAAAATCATCTTGGAATTGATTAAATAAATTAACAACACCAAAACTCAGAGTCAAGTCCGGGTTTGAAAGTATTTTAACCGAAGATTGAAGATTAATTTCAAAAAACACAGGGCTTTCTAACATCAAATCTTCCGTTAAAACTGTACCGTCCGGTCTGATACCGCCTGCATAGTGAGGCAGATACATATTGCCGGTATAGATTCCGGTAATATTGAAATCCCAAATATCAGTCAAGTTGGCAAAAACAGTCAGGTATCCGTAGAGATTAGGAGTACGTAGGATATTCGTTGTCGTTTGTTCAGGTATCCCGCTTGTTATATCACCATTAGACCAAACGACAGGGGAGTCATAAGTACTTGTTTGATAAGTCATTCCTGCTTGAATCTGTAAATCGTAAGAAAGGAATGTTTTGAACTCTGCGGTCAATCCCTGAACAACAGCACCGTCGCCGTTTCTCTTAATAAAGAGGATATTGCCTGCGTCATCAACTCCGTTCTCTTCGTTAACAAACACATCCATCAGCTTGGTATTAAAATATTCCAACGAAAGAGTGACCGGTAAATCTGCAATGTAATATGTATAATCGGCACTCATTGAAAAACCGAATGAACGCTCCTCTGTCAGAGCCGGGTCAAGCTGGATAATCATCCTTTTGCCGGAACGTAAGCTTTCATGCAAATCTTCGTCATAAGCTTGCGGAGAGCGGTAGCCGGTAGTAAGATTTGCACGGATTGTCATATCTTTTACCGGCTTGTACATTGCCGTAAGTCTCGGATTGAACATCAGAGCATCAATAAAATTATGCTTGTCAACCCTTGCACCGGCTAATATGTTGAAGTCTTCAGTCATCATCCAGTCTGTCTGAAAATAAAATCCCCAGAGCTTAGTAGTTTGGTTTAGTGAAGTTCTGTAGCCTGTTGCTTCATTTACAACATTATCATGCTGATATTCTAAGCCGAATGTAAGCACATTACTGCCAATCCATGAATCTTGAAGAGCATGTGAAAATTGAGTACCTGCTACATATATCTTATTGTTTGTTTTTCCGTAGCCGTTAGGGTCCATGCCGATACCGGAATAATTTCTTTTATTGGTAAAATTCATTGAAGTGTAAAGAGAGAGCTTGGTCATATTACCATTGAAATACTGTTCATAGGTCAATCCACCACCGTGAATCTCATGAGTTAAATCCTCAGCCATCATTACTTCATGAGGCGGCAAATCCAGTTGGTCTCCGCCTCTTCTGTATTCTCCTATGGAATGAAAATCCAAAGACAACTTGCTGTATGCACTTGGTGCATAGAAAGCTCTGGCTCCGAAAGAATTTTCTTTCAAAAGTGATGACTCAGTAAATCCGTCCCCGTTTGCATCCCAAGGATTACGCTCATGAAAATTTCCGAAAAGAAAGACGCCTGCATCCTGACGCTGAGTAACACTCGAACCACTGAGTTGCATAGCTCTGTCCGGAATGCTTCCGTTGATGAAGCCGTGTAAATAGTTTGCTTCAAAACTGCTTTCTTCAGGCTTGCGTGTAATGATATTGATTATTCCTCCAATAGCATTACCTCCGTATAATGATGAACCGCCACCTCTGACCACTTCGACTCTATCAATCATGTTAGCAGGAATTTGGTCTAATCCATACATGCCGTTCAATGCAGAGAATATTGGTCTGCTGTCAATTAATATCTGTGAATATCTTCCTTCTAGTCCATTCAATCTGACTTGAGTAAAACCGCAATTCTGACAGTTTGCTTCTACACGCAATCCCGGCTGGAAACGAAGTCCGTCTCGCAAAGCCGTTGATTGGGTTGAAGTGAATATTTTGTCGTCAATCACTGATACTTTAACAGGTACATCCTCGTAAATTTTGTCCGAACGTGTTGCAGTTACTACTACATCCCCAGAGTAAACTATGGATTCAAACATAGTAATATTTAAATCCATGTCATCGCCTTCTTCATGTTCGAACTCTATTGTATGATAATATGGCTCATATCCTACGGCTGTTATTGCAAGTTTAAATTTACCGTCAGGGATTCTCCTTAGTATGAATTCTCCATTTTTATTTGCTATGGTTCCAAGCATTGTATTTTCGAGTCTTATTGTCGCGCTCGGTATCGGTTTGTTTTCAGAGTCATGTATCACTCCTTTGATTGTTCTGTCGTGTCCGTATAATTTACAAACCATTAGTACAGAAATTATAATACTAAGGATAATAAGGTTCCTGATATTCATTTAGTTGATTACCTTTCAAAATTAGTTGTTTTAAAATTATAATTTTAATGTCAAATAATAATTATTTACGTACAAACTAAAATAATGTTTATAAATATTAGAATTTAAACGTGCAAAAATAATAATTTATTGCCTATGTGTATGAATTCAGCTTTTATACATCATTTCAATCAAGTCTGAATATTTTCTTTCCACAATATGACGTTTAATACTCATTTTGGGACTTAATTCCCCACCGTTCACCGAAAAAGGTTCAGAAAGTAATCTAAACTTACGTATTCTTTCAAATTTCGACAAATCCCTTTGGTAAAAATCAATTTCATCTTTAATAAGTTGAATAATTCTCGAATCAGATATCAACTCTGTCGTGTTATTACAGATTATTTCGAAATTATCGGCAAGAGTCTTAAGTTGTTCAAAATTAGGAGTAATGAGGGCTGTAATATATTCACGATTATCACCAATCAATACACAATTATCTATATACCTGCTTTGGCTAATTAGATTTTCTATAGGTTGAGGAGCAATATTTTTGCCACCGGAAGAAACGAAGATATTTTTCTTCCTGTCAGTAATTTTCAGGTTGCCTTTATCGGTAAATTCGCCAATATCTCCGGTATAAAGCCATCCTTCACCGTCAATAGCGATATTGCTCGCTACCGGGTCATTCCAATATCCTTTCATGACATTTGGACCCTTGACGAGGATTTCTCCGTCTTCTGCTAATTTGACATTCAAATTCGGAAGTGGAAGCCCGATTGTTCCGATTTCATTGTTATCTAAGGAGTTAATTGCAACTACAGGCGAAGCTTCCGTAAGTCCGTATCCTTGCAGTACTGTTATCCCTATAGCGTGGAAAAAATGACCAACTTCAACAGGTAACGGAGCACCACCGGAAATAAACAGTTTCATTCTGCCTCCGAGTTTCTCACGTAACTTGGAGAGCACTAGTTTTTCGGCGATTCTGTATTGGGTATTAACAAAAGAATTAGATTTATTTTCCGAATCAAGCAAGCTTTTCTTTCTGCCAACATCTAAAGCCCATTTAAAAATTCTTTGGGTAATTTTACTTTCTTTTTCGATGCTGATATATACCTTCTTTTTTATCGTCTCAAGCATTTTTGGAACGGTTGTAATGAGTGAAGGCTTGACTTCGAGTACATTTGAAGGCACAGCTTCAATTGATTCGGCGAGTGTTATCAAAGTACCACCGAAAAAAAGTACATAAAATCCTGCAAGCCTCTCATAAGAATGACACAGAGGTAAATACATCAGGGACTCATACTTATGCAATTCAGGCAAACGAGAGGAGGCTCCGTCAATATTAGCGAGCAGATTGCCGTGTGTCAGCATAACGCCTTTAGGATCGCCGGTTGTACCGCTTGTATAAATCAGAGTGAGAAGGTCATCGGGATTAATCTTGGAAATCTGCTCACAGATAATTAATTCTCTATCCTCACGAGTTCTGAAATTACAGCCTCTTTCAATTAATTCATTCAAATTGTGAACGAACACATCTTTTATACTCAGTTCTTCGTCACTCATGAGAATTATATGTCTCAATGAATTCAGATTATCCTTAAATTCTAATATTTTGGATAATTGGAAATTATTAGAGACAATCACTGCTGTTGCAGTACAATCTCTGAAAATCGCTTCTTCCTGTTTAGATGTTAGTATCGGAAATAACGGCACATCTATTGCACCTATTGTACTGATAGCCAGAGAGGAAATAATCCACTCGATTCTGTTCTCGGATACTATACCGACTCTGTCTCCTGACCGAATTCCGAGTTCCATCAGGCTTAATGCCAGGCAGAATACCTTATCTCTTAATTCATTATAATGCAACTCCAGCCATTCATCATTTTTTTTGTATCTGAATGCTGGTCTTCCTTCGAATGATAAATTACACCTGTCTAAAAATCTTTCAGGAATACTTTTATATTTTGTGGTAGAAGTCATAATGAATTACCATACAAGATATTAAATAGATTTTACAAATCCTCCGTCAACAGGAATGCTCGTTCCGTTTATAAACGAAGAGTATTCAGAAGCAAGAAACACAGCCAAATATGCAATTTCCTCAGGTTTGGCGAATCTTCCGGCAGGTATCATTGACTTCATACGAAGTTCAACTTCACCGGTACTTTCACCGCTTGCAGTTGCGATATTTTCAATTAAATAATTTAGTCTGTCAGTTGCTGTCTGTCCGGGAAGAATATTGTTAACAGTTATGCCGAAAGCACCCAGTTCAATAGACAAAGTCTTTGCCCATGCAGCCATAGCAGCCCTTACAGTATTTGAAACTCCGAGATTTTCAATCGGTTGTTTAACTGATACAGAAATTATATTTATTATTCGCCCGAAGTTCTTGCTTATCATACCCTTGCTCAATTCTTGAGTAATCAGATGACTTGCATGTAAATGTCGCTCCATGGCATCAATAAAATCACTGATTTCACTCTTGATAATTTTACCGCTTGGTGGTCCGCCACTGTTGTTGACAAGAATATCAATACAATTCTCGCAGGGTAATTGTGATTTAATAATGTTTAATGCCTCAGTCGGATTTTGTAGGTCGGCAATAATGTAAGAATGTTTGCCGGCAGGATTTAACAAACTTGTCGTGTAGGTCAAATCTTTCATGTTTCGTGCCACTAAAATGACATTGGCACCGGATTTTGAAAGTTCTACAGCTACTGCCCTACCAATACCCTTAGAGGCTCCGCAGACTAATGCAGTCCTCTCATGTAAATCTATTTTCATAAGCAATTCACAAAGTTACATTTATACATTGTTAAAAATAAGCAAATATATATAAATGAAATAATTAAATTAAAATTATTTACTCTGCGTCTAATCAACTCAACAATTCATCTGCTTATACATCATTGAATTAATTAATACTTGCATATCTTCATTTTTTTTCGTATTTTTGTAATTATACGTTCTTTAAATTAAAAATAAGTGGGTTACTATGGCAGTAGTTACTACCAGAAAAAGATCACGTAGAGCTAAGTATATAACGCTCTATTCTCCGTTTCTTATGAAAGAAACCAAACATGAACTTATTGGCGAGCCAATTGAGACCGAGAGCGGAAGACACCAGTGGGCAAGATGCACTAAGAGCCGTCATTCACAGCTCGTAAATCTTGATGCCATTGAAGTAGATACCGATAAAAGCAAAGCTGTGGTTCATATATCACGTGAAGATGCTCGCAGATATTCGCCTAAGGATGAATACAGCATCGGTGACGTGATTTTTCACTCCGTTTGGGATGATGTTGGTATTGTAAGATCTAAGGAAGTAACAAGTAACGGCGGTCATGCTATTATCGTTCAATTCGAAAAGAATAACGAGAAAAAGCTAATTGAAAATTTAACCAACTAATTTATTCTTTTTTAATTATTATTGCCAATGTAAAGGGAGGTGAAATTAATGATAGGCGTAACAATTCAAGGTAACGAGAATATTGACAGAGCTTTGAAGCGTTTCAAGAAGAAATATGAACGTTCAGGTGTTTTGAGAGAGTTCAAGAAACGTACAGCTTTTATGAAGCCTTCCGTTGAAAAACGCATGGCAAGACTTAAGGCAGCTCGAAGACAGCACAGATCAACTATGGAAATGGATTGATTAGAACAATTTACTAAAACCCGCCGATGAATCTGCGGGTTTTTTGTATGTATTTGTCTTGTCTGTATCTCCTGTAACATAAATCCAATAGAGTGACTAAATTGTTCATCGCAATTATTTTCATACGATTATTGCGAATTGATCTAAGAATTGTATAGTGTTTATTTAAATCATATAAATAATCAATTAAGACGTTAATAATATATTCTTACATTTGCAAATAATTTTATTCCACATTTAATGTTTATAATTTAAATTGTAATATTATTCCAAAAAGTCATATTTTTAACGTTCGTCTTTTGTCAAGGTTAAAAATAATATCACAATAAAATGTACTTATCTGATATAGAGATTGTCGGTTTTAAATCTTTTGCTCAAAAAACTCGGCTGAAGTTTGCTCCGGGCTTATCTGCTGTCGTAGGACCTAACGGCTGCGGTAAAACTAATGTTGTGGATGCAATACGTTGGGTTTTAGGGGAAAAGAAAGCTTCTACATTACGCTCGGATGTTATGGAGAACGTGATTTTTAACGGTACAAAAGACAGAAAACCTCTAAGTCTTGCAGAGGTATCAATCACCTTTGATAATACAAAGAATATATTACCTACCGAGTATAACGAAATTGTCGTTTCAAGAAGATTATACAGAAGTGGTGAAAGCGAATACCTGCTTAACAAGACTCAATGCAGACTGAAAGATATTCTGGACCTGTTTATGGATACCGGAATCGGCTCCGATTCGTATTCAGTAATCGAATTGAAGATGGTTGATGCTATCTTGAGCGGTAAAGTTGACGATAGACGTGCTATGTTCGAAGAAGCTGCCGGAATCAAGAAATATAAAGCAAGAAGAAAAGAATCAATTAAAAAACTCGATTCTGTTAAATCGGATATGGAGCGTATTAATGATATTCTTCAGGAAGTTAGAAAAAATGTTAATTCATTATCTCGTCAAGCTGCAAAAACCAAACGCTACAATCAGTATTTAAATGATTTAAGAAGTATGGAATTGGAGCTGTTTGCTCGTGAATTCGAGCAATATCATTCCGCTAAAATTGAAATTGGCAACAAACTGAAAGAGCTTGCATCACAAAAAATTAAATGCGAAATCGAGGTTTCAAAATTTGAAAATAATCTGAAAAATATCAAAGATAGAATTGCTGTTTTAGATAATGACTTAGATGCTGCCACAGTCAAAGAAAAGAATCTGCTTAGAGAAATTGCGGAGTTGAAACAAAAAATTGCCGTCTCCACCGAAAAAACCGCTTCCTTCGATTCCTCTAAAAAAAGAATATCCGATGATATCTCTGAATCTGAACAGATTCTACTGTTGAAAGAAAATGAACTGAAAGATGTTAAGATTTATACCGAAGAATTGAAGAGCAATATTTCCCAACATAACAACTCTCTAAAAAGCTTGAAAGTTGAGGCTGAACTTGCATTAAGTGAAGTAAGAGAAATTGAATCAAAGGTAAATTCTTTCGAAAATGATTCTCTTTCATTAAAAAATAAAATTGATTCTCTGCAAAATATCCTTCGTAGAAGTAAGGATAGAAAAAGTGGAATTGAAAGAAAGATTCAACAGCTCGCAGAAGATAAATACAGATACTTGCGTCAGGCTGAAGATATTAACGATGATATTACAAGATATCAGAAATTACTTCCTGAATTACAGGAAGAATTACTTGATTTTGAAAATGAACTAAAATCGGCTTTTGAACAGAAAATTGTTCTTGAATCAGAACTTGAAAAAATTAAGCAGGCTCTGAACGAAAAACAGAATAATCTTAGCAGTCGTAAGGCTTCTCTTGATTTTCTCAACTCATTGACAGACAATAATACTGCTTCTAAGTTCTTGCTTGAAACAAACAAGTGGGAACCTGATAGCGAAAAACAAATTTTAGGTGAAATTGTCGGGACTGATGATGAGTATCGTCTTGCTGTATTGACTGCACTCGGAGAGTATGCTCACAGCTTCCTTACAAGTGATAGAAATTCTGCTGACAAAGCACTCAATTTATTAAAGGTGGAAAATAAGGGTAAGTCTGGATTTGTTTGCCTCGATTTAATACCGGATATTCTGCCGCCGGACGATATTCCTGATGTTGAAGGAGTTATTGGTTGGGTAAGTGAAATTGTAAGAGTTGAAGACAATATACGTAATTTTTTAAGAGGTCTGCTCGGACGTACATTGTTTGTAAAAGATGCTGATACGGCGCATAAAGTGCTTTCCGCAAAATCGGCTGATTTATGTATCAGTATTGACGGTGTGATGTATCACAGTGCCGGTTTAATTGTCGGTGGTTCTGTTTCACAGAAAGAAGGACAATGGGTAGGAAAAAAGGAAAGAATAAAAAAAGTAAAGAAAGAAATTGATGTTATTAATTCAGAAATTGAGCAATTTACTATAATTAGGGATAATCTTGCTCGCGACTTGGCTTCAATCGAAATTCACAATATTCAACAAAATATTAAAAAAAACGAAACTAAAATTTCGGATAATAAACGTAATATTGAACAATTGAAATTGAAGATAGATTCGATTAATAACAATATCAATTTCATTGATGAAAATACGCTCCGTCTGCAGGATGAATTAGGTGAACTCTCAATAGATGATGCTTCTTCCGAGTCTGAAATCCACAGTCTTAATGAGCAACTTACAATTAAACAGACTGAGCTTCTTGAAAAGAAATCGCTTCTTGACGACTCTCGGAAGAAGTTATCCGAAAAACAGGAAGTTGTGAGAAACTCGGAATTGGTCGCTGTTGAACTCGAATCTTCACTAAAAGCCTCTGTATCGGATTCCCAAAGATTGAATAATGAAATTGAACGCTTGACTGTAAGAATCAAACAGAGAAAACATGAATTTGATAATCTTGATTTCCAAAAAGATGAGATTGAAGAAAATATCATGATACTTGGTGAAAAACTTGCAAGTTCAGAGTCAGAATCTAATAAAATTAGAGAAGCCTGTGAAATTTTAATTATTCAAAAGAAGGAAATTGACAAGGAACATGAGCTTGTGTCAAGTGAAATCAGAGTTGTCTCCAAAGATTTTGATAAAATAAGAGAACAAATTCATCAGCTTGAAATCATGGAAACAGAAACAAATTCACATCTTCAGAATATCACTGAAAGAGCTTTGGAACAATACGAAACTGATATCGAGGACCTTACTTACGAAGCTAATCCTGAATTTGAAGCTAAAGCTGTAAAATCAGAAATTCAGATACTTAAAGAAAAACTTGCTCAGCTCGGTAATGTAAACTTCATGGCTTTAGAAGAATATGAAGTCCAAAATGAGAGACTTGAGTTTTATGAAAAACAAATGTCTGACTTGACTGAAGCCGAGAAATTATTAGTAGAGACAATCGAGGAAATAAATTCTACTGCTGAGAAGCATTTCAGGGAGACTTTCGATAAAATCAGAGTAAATTTCAAAGACTTATTCCAAAAACTTTTTGGAAATGATGGACAGGCTGATATTAATCTCGAAAGTGATGATTTGCTGGAGTCGGATATTGTCATAACAGCCAAGCCGCCCAACAAGCGTCCTCACTCAATTGAAATGTTGTCGGGTGGTGAGAAAACATTGACAGCGATAGCTTTACTGTTTGCTATTTATTTAGTAAAACCCAGCCCTTTTTGTATTCTCGACGAGGTTGATGCGCCCCTTGATGATGCAAATATTGACAAATTTGTAAAGTTGATAAAAGAATTCAGTATTGATACACAGTTCCTAATTGTTACCCATAACAAGAAGACAATGGAAGCTGCCGATACGCTTTATGGTGTAACAATGCAGGAAGATGGTGTATCCAAGGTTGTAGCTGTAAAACTGAACGAAGACGCAGCTTAAATTGTTATGTTATTTGTGGTTCGGCTTATAGCATCCTGAGATTATTTAAAATGATTTAAAATAACATAAATACTAATTAAAACGGCAAATCAATTTATATTAATTTATTTTAAAACTTACAATAATTTTATTTTATCAACTTCTTGAAAATCGTCTCTCTTAACATTTTCGAGAAAAATTATGAAAGTATTAACAACATTCCTAATTGCTCTTTTTTTCGGATTTAGTTCAACTTTTGCTCAATTTGGTCTTGGTGAAAAATTAAAACGAAAAGTTGAAGAGAAAATAGAAGAAAAGACAGAAGAAGCAATTGAAAAAGCCTTAGAAAAACCTTTTGAAGAGGGTGAAGAAGAAGAAGAAGAAGAAAATGAAAGCAAAGAAAATGCTGCCGAGTCCCCCAAAAACGAAGAAAACGATGCTACGGGCGGCGTAACGGAACCTACAATGAAAACATACTCCAAATTTGATTTTACGGCAGGTGAGAATCTATTGTTTTTTGAAGATTTTTCGCAAGATCCCGTTGGCGACTTCCCTGTAAACTGGAATACAAACGGCAGCGGTGAAGTTGTTACAGCAACGGGATACGAGGGTAAATGGCTGAAAGTGTCCGATGATGCACTATATGTTCCCGACATAAATCATTCTTTCCCTGAGAATTTTACAGTCGAATTTGATTTGCTCTGCAATTTCCCCAATCCCGACGAGAAAGACCATTTTGGATATTTCAGGTTAGAAATTCTTAGGATGGATAATACGGGGAATAGTGTCAGAGATTCTTATATTAATGCTGACGGTATTCTTTATAATATTGTTTATGAGATGGACTTACAATTTAAATACGACTCAAGGTTCTGGATTACTAATGTAGAGAATGGTGCAGAAGCAGGAATCAAAAATGAGCAGTCAGGCAAGTGGATAAAAGGTTGGCATCGTAAACCTATACATTTTTCAATTAGTGTCAATAAGCAGCGATTCAGAATTTGGGTAAATCAAAATAAAGTATTTGATATTCCGAGACTGGCAAAAATTAATGCTGCTTACAACGTTATCAGATTTCAATTGTCTTCCGTTGATACAGAACTTGATTATGATGTTCTTCTCACTAATGTAAAACTTGCAGGGGGAGTGAGCGACGCAAGAAGTAAATTATTGAATGAAGGTAAGTTTGTTACTACAGGTATAACATTTGATTCCGGCTCAGACAAAATAAAGCCTGAATCTTTTGCCGTTATCAAATCAATTGCCGAAGTCCTTACTGCAAATCCAAATGTGCAAATAAATATTATAGGGCATACCGATAGTGACGGCAATGCCCGTGATAATCAGTTATTGTCTGTGAAAAGGGCGCTATCTGTTAAAAACTCTTTAGTCAATGACTTCTCCATTTCAGAAGCAAGAATACAAACATCGGGAAAGGGTGATACAGAACCTGTTGCCGAAAACTCTTCGAGTGCAGGTAAAGCACAAAACAGGAGAGTTGAGTTTGTTAAGCTCTAATACTAATTTTACATAACTCCGGTCTTAATTTATTTAATACCGGAGTTTGTTGTGCTTTATGAATGCTAATCAACCGTTCGTCGGACTGCAAATTATGAACGGTTTTGTGCTCAATAGTTGAAATCACTTTCTGAAAGTCCGTAAGTCTTCATCCAATATTCCTTTGTGAATCTGACACCGGCACTTGCGAGTTTGACGTCTCTGTCAATTTTATTGACATTATCTGAATCATTTATCACGAATCTGAATTTTGGATTGCTCACATTGCCAAAGTTCACTTTTACAATGTATTCGATAAGTTTATTCAATGTATTCTCAGCTAATCTTGTATCAGAGCAGATAACTTCCTTTCTGATTTTAAAATGTGTTTGTGCTGCAGCGTAAGAGCCTGAGTGCAATTCTGTGGTAAGTGTTTCGGATAATATTGATTTGCTGATTTCAGCATTACAGTAATTAATTAAGTCACCGAACAACTCAGATGAAGAATTTCTCGCAGCCTCTTTCATCTCGATTTTAACATCATCAGGAGCTATGATTACTGTATTGTCGGTCATTTCAACCAATGACTCAGCGAGCCTTTCGGCATCTTGTTGTGAGTTCCCGCGATTAATTTGTCCGAAGATTAAGGGCATTCCGTACTTTTCCATGTAATTTACCCAAAATCTTACCGCTGAATTCTTGAATGTAACAAACCAGTAGATTTTTGACAATAGACCACTACCGTAAGGATTTGTCGCATTTGCTTCAAATGATGAAACAAGAAATTTAAATTCCGGTACGACAAGAAATCCTTCTTTCGATTCATTCTTGTAAAGTAATTTGCCATCGTGTGAAAATGCAAACAGTTCCTGCTTGCGAACTTTTAACATTTCGGGAATCAGATACGAATCCCGTTTATCATCATGAATCCAAATTATCTCATGTACCTGAAATCCTAAAAGAATGGCATCGAGGACTTCGGAAATAAGAGCATTTGTATCCAATCTCTCAAACACATATTTGACGAATTCACCGACTTCAGGACTGCACCCGTCAGTGTCAATAAATGTATCAAGAGTAAGTGTGCCACTCTTTCTGGACTGAATACAGCTCCAAACATGCGGATCATTCTTCAATTCATCAAGGGTCCTGTATGAGTTGCCGAATCTTCCTATTATTCTTTCCGGTACGGGTAAAATTCCTACACGTCTGATAAAATTATATAAGTTCGACGATTTTATCAATTCACCGGTTAATTTATTCATTTAATTACTTCCTTTCTATTCTTACAATCCAAACAAAAGTCCGATGATAATTCCAATAAGTAAATAAAGCGGATTTTCCCACCATGCTTCTTCAACAGGAAGCGGAATAAAGCTGCTGATTTTCTCGACTATCAACGAATCACGAGATAATTTTGCAGTAAAGCTGAAATTATTTTCAGGATAACTATAGCTGATTAAAATGGTATCCCGACTAATCACTGTGTCTGCTTCTGCACGAAATCCACCGGAAGAATCCTGTGTATGCTTTAGCTTTGCAGGAAGTTTCTCCACTTCTATCAATTTTTGTTCGGTTTCGATAAATAGTGTATCCACTACATATTCTGAGAATTTTACCGTATTACTCTCCCTTGATTCGCAACATTGCCAAATACATATAATAGTAATTATGGAAAGCAATGAACACAAAATTGCCAATAATTTATTCATTTGACTGCTCCAAATAATTTCTCCAAAATGATGATGATGTCAACTTGAATATTGCTGCCGGAAAATTCTATCAAAATATCACTATTGTCATAAAATGAATGAACATAACTTGGATTGAAAATTACTTCGGCATCAGCTTGTATTGTTTCAGAAGAGATGATTTCGTGTGTACCTATGCTGATACTGAGTTCACACATTTCCGTACTTTGATTAACTATGTTGACTGCTGATACTCTGAATCCGGCAGGTACTGAGTTCGGAAGCAATAAATCATCAGTAATATTCATCAATGGAATTGACATTTTATCAGGTTTACGGCTCAGTGCGACTCCGCCGTATATGATAGCATGATTATTATAACCGGATTTATCGAACCAATACAGCCTTGAATAATCATCAGGAAGTAGAAGCAAGTCAATAT
>Ga0172382_10002644_pt1 | contig 29530 bp, 27 predicted proteins | sample Leawel138RmetaG_FD_122245 | JGI IMG/M metagenome (GOLD analysis project Ga0172382, IMG submission 122245) | Leachate microbial communities from a municipal landfill in Southern Ontario, Canada - Leachate well 138R metaG | ecosystem: Engineered > Solid waste > Landfill > Unclassified | place...
GACGAGCCGATGGCGGGCATGAACCTCGAGGAGAAGGAGGACATGAGCCGCTTCATCATCGACGTCAACCAGCAGCGCGGCACGACGATCGCGCTGATCGAGCACGACATGGGGGTGGTGATGGATCTTTCGGACCGGGTCGTCGTTCTCGACTACGGCAAGAAGATCGCCGACGGCGCGCCCGACGAGGTGAAGTCGAACCAGGCGGTCATCGACGCCTATCTCGGGGTGGCGCATTGATGGAAAGGAAACCTCATGGACCTGCCGTTCACGCCGCTGATCTCGCTGATCGCCGGCATTCTCATCCTGATCGTTCCGCGGCTCTTGAACTACATCGTGGCGATCTATCTCGTCATCGTCGGGCTGGTCGGCCTGTTTCCGCAGCTGGCCGGCTGATCGCCGGCCGCGACCGCGCATAGGGGGCGAACATGGATTTTCTCAACTCTGTCTTCGTCAAGCCCTTCGCCGACATGGCGGCCGCGCCCGACTTCCTGATCCAGGTGCTGTGGGAGGGCATGGTCTCGGGCGTGCTCTATGCGCTGATCGCGCTCGGCTTCGTGCTGATCTACAAGTCCTCGCGCATCTTCAACTTCGCGCAGGGCATTATGGTGGTGTTCGCGGCCCTGACGCTGGTGGGGCTGCACGAGCGCGGGGTGCCGGCATGGTTTGCCGTGCCGCTGACGCTGCTGGTGATGTTCTTCCTCGCCGTCGGCGTCGAGCGCCTCGTGCTCAGGCCGCTGGTCAACCAGCCCGACCTGATCCTGTTCATGGCGACGATCGGCATCACGCTGTTCCTGATCGGCTTCGGCGAGACGATCTTCGGCGGCGAGAACAAGCGCATGATCACGCAGGAGCTGGGGATTCCCACGGGAAGCTTCATCTTCGAGCCGTTCGGCGGCTTCGTCTCCATCGAGCAGCGGGACGTCACGGCGGTCGTCGGCGCGGTGGTGCTGGTGGTCGGCCTGCTCCTCTTCCTCAACAAGTCGAAGATGGGCCGCGCCATCCGCGCGCTCGGCGACGACCATCAGGCGGCGCTTTCGGTCGGCATCTCCTTGTCGACGATCTGGGTGCTGGTCTGGTTCATCGCCGGCATCATCGCGCTGGTCACGGGCATCGTCTGGGGCGCGCGCGCCGGCGTTTCCTTCGCGCTGGAGGTCATCGCCTACAAGGCGCTGCCGGTCTTGATGCTGGGCGGGCTCGAATCGGTGATGGGCGCCATCATCGGCGGGCTGATGATCGGGGTGCTGGAGAAGCTGTTCGAGATCTACTGGGGCCAGCCGCTGCTCGGCGGCAACACCGAGATCTGGTTCGCCTACATGCTGGCGCTCGTCGTGCTGCTGTTCCGGCCGCAGGGCCTGTTCGGCGAGAAGATCATCGAGCGCGTGTGAGGTAACCATCCATGCTCTATCGCGTCGCCGGACAGTTCAAGACCAGCTACAAGGCCGATTACGCACTGTTCCCGGTGCGGCAGGATGCCTGGCTGCTCGCCTTCATCCTCGTCCTCGCCTTCGTCGTGTTCCCGATGACGGCCAACGAATTCATGTTCCGGGCGCTGCTGATCCCGGTGCTGATCTATTCGCTGGCCGCGCTCGGCCTCAACATATTGACCGGCTATGCCGGGCAGCTCTCGCTCGGCACCGGGGCGTTCATGGGCGTCGGCGCCTATGCCTGCTACAAGCTGGTGACGATCTTTCCCGAGATGAACATCATCGTCGCCATCGCGCTTTCCGGCTTCTTCTCGGCCGGGGTGGGGGTGGCCTTCGGGCTGCCGTCGCTCAGGATCAAGGGATTCTATCTCGCCATCGCCACGCTTGCGGCGCAGTTCTTCCTGGTGTGGCTGTTCCAGAAATGGGCGTGGCTCTACAACTACAACACCTCGGGCGCGATCCAGGTGCCGACCATCCGCATGTTCGGCGTCGCCATTGCCGGGCCGAACGCCACCGCGATGGCGCAGTACTATTTCGTGCTCGTCATGGTTTGCGTCATCACCTTCTTCGCCATCAACATCACGCGCGGGCGCATCGGCCGTGTCTGGAAGTCGGTGCGCGACATGGACATCGCCGCCGAGCTGGTCGGCATCAACCTGATGAAGGCAAAGCTGTCGGCCTTCTTCGTGTCGTCCTACATCGTCGGCATAGCGGGCGCGCTGTTCGTGTTCCTGTGGCGCGGCGCGGCGGAGGCGAACCTGTTCGACATTCCGCTGTCGTTCCGGGTGCTGTTCATCGCCATCATCGGCGGGCTCGGCTCGATCCTCGGCAACTATCTCGGCGCGATCCTGATCGTGGCGCTGCCGGTGATCCTGTCGACCGTGCCGCGCGCCTTCGGCCTGCCGATCTCGTCGTCGATGGTCGAGCACATGAACGTCATGATCATCGGCGCGCTCATCATCACGTTCCTGATCCTCGAGCCGCACGGGCTGGCCCGGCTGTGGGCGATCGTCAGGGAGAAGCTGATCATCTGGCCGTTCCCGCATTGAGCGGGGCCGAACCCCGGTTCCCGCGCGGGGCGGGAACAAACTCGCCATTCCCGCGTGGGGCGGGAGAAAACTCGAAAGAGTGCCCGGACAACGGGCGTCACAGGAGGAAACGATGAGGAAACTGCTTGCAAGTGCTCTGCTGTCGGCCACGGTTCTGGCCGGGTTCTCTCTTTCGGCCGCGGCACAGGAGGTGCTGAAGCTGCCGAACATGTCGTACCGGACCGGGCCGTTCGCCTCGACCGGCACGCCGCACCAGAACGGCCAGCTCGACTACATGACCATGCTCAACGAGCGCGACGGCGGCATCAACGGCGTCAAGGTGATGTTCGACGAGTGCGAGACCAGCTACAACACCGAGAAGGGCGTCGAGTGCTATTCGCGCCTGCTTTCGGACGGGGCGCTGGTGAGCCAGCCCTGGTCGACCGGCATCACCCAGCAGATCCTGCCGCGCACCAACGTCGACAAGATCCCGCTCTACGGCCCGAGCTACGGCTTCTCGGCGATGCAGGACGGCAAGACCTTCAAATGGGCCTTCAACCCGCCGATATCCTACTGGGACGCCGCGTCGATGATCACCATCGCGCTCGGCGACGGCGACGCCGCCAACCTGAAAGGCAAGAAGATCGCCTTCCTGCATCTCGACCACCCCTACGGCAAGGAGCCGATCCCGCTGTTCGAGAAGCTGGCCGAGACCAACGACTTCACCTTCCTGCCGATCCCGGTCGGCCTGACCGAGATGCAGAACCAGTCGGCCCAGTGGCTGCAGATCCGCCGCGAGCGTCCCGACTACGTCGTCATGTGGGGCTGGGGCGCGATGAACACGGGCGCCATCACCGAGGCGGTGAAGACGCGCTATCCGATGAACCAGTTCTTCAGCCTGTGGTGGGGCGCGCACAACCCCGACCTCAAGCTGGTCGGCGCCGACGGCAAGGGATATCGCGCGCTGAGCTGGAACTTCGCCGATTCCGACGCTCCGGTGATGCAGGAAATCAAGAAGCACGTGGTCGACGCCGGCAAGTCGCAGATAGACCAGGCGAGCGGCGAGTTCGACTCGATGGCCTATCAGCGCGGCGTGATGATGTCGGTGATCCTGGCGGAAGCCGTGCGCGCGGCGCAGGACCATGCCGGGACCCCCAACATCGACCGCGAGCAGCTTCGCTGGGGGCTGGAGAACATCGACCTGAACGAGGCCCGCATCAAGGAACTCGGGGTGGAAGGCATGATGGCGCCGTTCAAGACGACCTGCGCCAACCACACCGGCCACGCCGGCGCGTGGATGGTGGAGTGGGACGGCGAGAAGTTCGTCAAGGTCTCGGACCTGCTGACCGCCGACCGCTCGGTCATCGACCCGCTGGTCGAGACCGAGGCCAAGGCCTATGCCGAGGCCAACGCGCCGTGGCCGACGAACGACGAATGCCAGATGTAGCAGCACATTCGTGAAACCCGCCCCTTCCCGCCCTCCGTACAGGTGCGGGGAGGGGACACGACCATGCCGGAGCCGACATGACCGATCCCGATCCCGCCGACACGATCCTGTCGGTCAACAATATCGAGGTGATCTACGACCACGTCATCCTCGTCCTGAAGGGCGTTTCGCTTTCGGTGCCGCGCGGCGGCATCACGGCGCTGCTCGGGGCCAACGGGGCCGGCAAGACGACGACGCTGAAGGCGATCTCCAACCTGCTCCATGCCGAGCGCGGCGAGGTGACCAAGGGCAGCATCGTCTTCGAGGGCGAGGAGGTGCAGGCGCTGTCGCCCAACGATCTGGTGCGGCGCGGCTGCATCCAGGTGATGGAGGGCAGGCATTGCTTCGGCCATCTCTCGGTCGAGGACAACCTGCTCACCGGCGCGTTCACGCGGCGCGACGGCAGCGCGGCGATCCGCGATGACCTGGAGCTGGTCTATCAGTATTTCCCGCGCCTCAAGGTGCGGCGCACCTCGATGGCGGGCTATACCTCGGGCGGCGAGCAGCAGATGGTGGCGATCGGCCGGGCGCTGATGAGCCGGCCCAAGATGATCCTGCTCGACGAGCCGTCGATGGGGCTGGCGCCGCAGCTGGTCGAGGAGATCTTCGAGATCGTCAAGAAGCTGAACGAGGAGCAGGGCGTGTCGTTCCTGCTTGCAGAGCAGAACACCAACATCGCGCTGCGCTACGCCAAGTACGGCTACATCCTTGAATCGGGCCGCATCGTGCTCGACGGCGAGGCCAAGGCGCTGCGCGAGAACGAGGACGTCAAGGAGTTCTATCTCGGCGTCGGCGGCGAGGGGCGCAAGTCGTTCCGCGACGTCAAGCACTACAAGCGCAGGAAACGCTGGCTGGCCTGAGGCGGTCGCCCGCGCTGGCCTGCGCGCGAAATTCCCACGTTCGGGCGGCGCGCGCGCCATTGCCCTTCGGTTCCGTTTTCGCTATCAGCGGGGAACCAAGCTATGCGGAGGGAATTTCGACCATGGCAGACCACGCCTCTGACGGCCCCGTCGAACTGGGCGCCAAGATGGACTATTCCGAGCACGAAAAGACCTATTCGCTTTTCCTCGGCCTCACCAAATATGTGACGCTCGCCACCGTCGCGCTGCTGATCGCGATGGCGTTCGGCTTCTTCACCTCGGCCGGCTTCATTTCCGCGACGATCCTTTTCGTCCTGCTCAACGTCGTCGGCGCCTTCATCCTGCGCTGACCCCGTCCGGCAAGGGCGAGGATTTTTCCAGCGGCCCGCAAGACGGGCCGTCGGCGTGTCGGAGGGGCTTTCTCCCTGAAAGGACTTTGCGGTGGCACAGACTGTTTTCATAGCCAGAGAAACCGAGGCCGACGAGACGCGCGTGGCCGCCTCGCCCGAGACGGTGAAGCGGCTGGCGGGGCTGGGCTTCGCCGTCGTGGTCGAGAAGGGCGCGGGCGCGTCCTCGCGCATTCCTGACGCCGACTTCGCCGCTGGCGGCGCTGCGATCGGCGCAGCATCGGACGCGGGCAAGGCCGATCTGGTTCTGAAAGTGCGCCGGCCCTCGGCGGCCGAGCTTTCGGGCTACAAGAAGGGCGCGCTCGTCATCGCCACCATCGACCCCTACGGCAACGAGGACGCGGTCGCGGCGATGGCGAAAGCCGGCGTCTCCGCCTTCGCCATGGAGTTCATGCCGCGCATCACCCGCGCGCAGGTGATGGACGTGTTGTCGTCGCAGGCCAACCTAGCCGGCTATCGCGCGGTGATCGACGCGGCCGCCGAATATGACCGGGCGCTGCCGATGATGATGACGGCGGCCGGCACCGTGCCGGCGGCGAAGATCTTCGTCATGGGCGTCGGCGTCGCCGGCCTCCAGGCCATCGCCACGGCGCGCCGCCTCGGCGCGGTCGTCACCGCGACCGACGTGCGCCCCGCCGCCAAGGAGCAGGTCGCCTCGCTCGGCGCCAAGTTCGTCGCCGTCGAGGACGAGGAGTTCAAGGCGGCCGAGACCGCCGGCGGCTACGCCAAGGAGATGTCGAAGGAATATCAGGCCAAGCAGGCCGCGCTCGTCGCCGACCACATCGCCAAGCAGGACATCGTCATCACCACGGCGCTGATCCCCGGCCGGCCGGCGCCGAAGCTCGTCTCTGCCGCCATGGTCGCGTCGATGAAGCCGGGCTCCGTGATCGTCGACCTCGCGGTCGAGCGTGGCGGCAACGTCGAGGGCGCGGTGCCGGGCAAGGTCGTGACCACGGCCAACGACGTGCGCATCGTCGGGCATCTGAACGTGCCGGGCCGCGTCGCGGCGTCCTCGTCGCTGCTCTATGCCAAGAACCTCTACGCCTTCGTCGAGACGCTGATCGACAAGGAGACGAAGCGCCTCAAGGTCGATGCCGGCGACGAGCTGGTCAAGGCGACGCTGCTGACCCATGAGGGCAGGATCGTCCATCCGAATTTCGCCGGGGTGAAGGTGGATGCGGCCCCCGTGGCCGCCCCCTTGGCCGCGAAAGCCGCTCCCGCCGCAGACGCCGCGCCGAAGAAGCGCGGGCGCAGGCCCGCGGCCGCGGCCGAAGGCGAGCCGGCGGCGCCGAAGAAGCGCGGCCGTCCGCCCAAGGTGAAGCCCGAGCAGGATAAGGGAGGCGCATGATGGAACAGAACGGCGCTCTGGAGCAGGCGATCAACCAGCTCGAGCAGGCGGCTGCCGCCGTGCGGATGGCATTCCAGGACGAGCGGGCCGCGCAGGCGGCCGACGCGGTGGCGGCGGGCGCGACTGCCGTGACCGGCATCGACCCCTTCGTCTTCCGCTTCGCCATCTTCGTGCTGGCGATCTTCGTCGGCTATTACGTGGTGTGGTCGGTGACGCCGGCGCTGCACACGCCGCTGATGTCGGTCACCAACGCGATCTCGTCGGTCATCGTCGTCGGCGCGCTGCTCGCGGTCGGCATCTCGGCATCGGGGCTCGCCACCGGCTTCGGCTTCGCGGCGCTGGTGCTGGCCTCGGTCAACATCTTCGGCGGGTTCCTCGTCACCCAGCGCATGCTGGCGATGTACAAGAAGAAAGAGAAGTGAGCCTGACCGATGAGTGAAAATCTCGCTTCCTTCCTCTACCTCGTCTCCGGCGTGCTGTTCATCATGGCGCTGCGCGGCCTGTCGCACCCGACGACCAGCCGCCAGGGCAACCTCTACGGCATGATCGGCATGACCATCGCCGTGGCGACGACGCTGGTTCTGGCCGCGCCATCCTTCGGCGGTTTCGTGATGATCGTCGCCGGCATCGCCATCGGCGGCGGCATCGGCGCGGTGATCGCCAGGCGCATCGCCATGACCTCGATGCCGCAGCTGGTCGCGGCCTTCCACTCGCTCGTCGGCCTCGCCGCCGTGCTGGTGGCGGCGGCCGCCGTCTACGCGCCGGAAAGCTTCGGCGTCGGCACGATCGGCCACATCCACACCCAGGCGATCATCGAGATGAGCCTCGGCGTCGCCATCGGCGCCATCACCTTCACCGGCTCGATCATCGCCTTCCTCAAGCTCGACGGCCGCATGTCGGGCAAGCCGATCATGCTGCCGGGCCGCCACGCGGTCAACGCGGCCATCGCCATCGCGCTCGTCGTGCTCGTCATCATGCTGGTGGCGACCCAGTCGACGACGATCTTCTGGGCCATCGTCGTGCTGTCGCTGCTGCTCGGCGTGCTCATCATCATCCCGATCGGCGGCGCCGACATGCCGGTCGTGGTGTCGATGCTCAACTCCTACTCGGGCTGGGCGGCTGCCGGCATCGGCTTCACCCTCGGCAACCTCGCGCTGATCATCACCGGCGCGCTGGTCGGCTCCTCGGGCGCGATCCTCAGCTACATCATGTGCAAGGGCATGAACCGCTCGTTCATCTCCGTCATCCTCGGCGGCTTCGGCGGCGAGACGGCGGCCGGCGGCGACGACGGCATCGAGCGCACGGTCAAGCAGGGCTCGGCCGACGACGCCGCCTATCTGATGATGAACGCGCAGAAGGTCATCATCGTGCCGGGCTACGGCATGGCGGTGGCGCAGGCGCAGCACGCGCTGCGCGAGATGGCCGACAAGCTCAAGGCCAACGGCGTCGAGGTCAAGTACGCGATCCACCCGGTCGCGGGCCGCATGCCGGGCCACATGAACGTGCTGCTCGCCGAGGCCAACGTGCCCTATGACGAGGTGTTCGAGCTGGAGGACATCAACAGCGAGTTCGCGCAGGCGGATGTCGCCTATGTCATCGGCGCCAACGACGTCACCAACCCGTCGGCGCGCGACGACAAGTCCTCGCCCATCTACGGCATGCCGATCCTCGACGTCGACAAGGCGCGCACCTGCCTGTTCGTCAAGCGCTCGCTCGGCTCCGGCTATGCCGGCATCGACAACACGCTGTTCTACAAGGACGGCACCATGATGCTGCTCGGCGACGCCAAGAAGATGACCGAGCAGATCGTCAAGGCGATGGATCACTGAGCGGCCCGGCAGCCGGTCTGGTCGTTCCGCAAAGCGTCCCGGCGCCGATGCGCCGGGCCATTCTCTCCGTCCACCCGGAGCTCGCCGACTCGGCGTTTTCCGTCGCCGGCAAAGGCTGGGACAGCCTTGCGATCGAGGTCGGCGGGCATCTGATCTTCAAGTTCCCCGAAGGCGAAGAGGCGAAAGCCGCGCTGCGGCGCGAGGCGTCGCTGCTCGCCGCGGCCGGGCCGCATCTGACGATGCCGGTGCCGCGCATGCGTCTCCATGAAGGGCCGCCGCTGTTCTCCGAACATGCGAAGCTGCCGGGCACGACGCTGCTTGCCGCCGGCTATGCCCGGCTGGGCGTTGCCGCGCGCCAGCGGCTGGCGGACGATCTGGCGCTGTTCTTCGCCGAGCTTCATGCGCTCGATCCCGCCGCGATGCGGGCGGCGGGCGCGCTTGCCGTGGGGGAGTGGGACACGGCCGATGCGACGCTTGAGCCGGTGTGGCCGCTCTTGCCGGCAGACGTAGCCACGCAGGCTCGCGCCGCGCTCGATGCCTATCGCGCGCTCGGTCCGGATCCGCTCGGGGAATGCTACGGCTTCTTCGACGCGCATGGCTGGAACATGGCCTTCGACCCCGAACGCGAGCGGCTGGACGGCATCTTCGATTTCGCCGATTCCGGCTTCGGCCCCGTCCATCGCGAGTTCGCGCCGGTGTCGCTGATCGACCCCGACCTGACGGCGCGGACGATCCGCGCCTATGAGGCGGCCACCGGCCGCGCGCCCGATCCAGGCCGCATCTTCCTGATCACGGCGGCGATGCGGCTGTCGGAGCTGGCGGGCGAGATCGGGACGGGCGGCGCTGTCGGCTGGACGCGCGATCTCGTCATCGACTGGTTCGCGCAGACGGAAATCCGCTGATAATCGGCGCGACGATCGAAGATTATTCAGCCCCGCGTGCGGGAAAGGCCGTCCTTGGCCGCCTTCAGGTTGGGGTCGAGCCGGGCGGCCTCGCCATAGGAGCGCGCGGCGCGCTGCTTGTCGCCGCGCCGCTCGAGGATCAGCCCCTGATAGGCCCAGGCCTCGGCGTTGCTCTTGTCGAGCTTGATCGCGGTGTTGAAGTCGGAGAGCGCGTTTTCCTCGTCGTTCAACGCCAGATAGGAAAGGCCGCGCCCGTTATAGGGCTCGGCCGCGTTGGGCGAGAGCGAGATCGCGGTGGCGAAGTCCTCGATGGCGAAATCGTGCTGGCCGCGCGCCTGATAGAGCAGGCCGCGATTGTGGTAGGCGCGCGGGTCGGTGGTGTCGAGCTGGATCGCCTGCTGCAGGTCGCGGAGGGCCTCGTCGGCGCGGCCGGCCAGCCGGTAGAGGTTGCCGCGCCCGATATAGGCGGCGTCGTAGGACGGGTTGATCTGGATCGCGCGGGTGTAGTCCTGCACCGCGGCCTGCTGGTTGCCGGTCAGGCGGTGGATCAGCGCGCGGTTGGCATAGGCCTGGTAGAAATTGGGGTTGATGCGGATCGCCGTGTCGAAATCCTCGAGCGCCTCCTTGTAGCGCCCGCCGCGGCCGAGCGCGGTGCCGCGCACATTGTAGGCCTCGGCGTCGTTGGGGCTGCGCTGGATGACGCTGGTCAAGGAAGCGATGTTCTCGCTCGAGCCTTGCGCGGCGTCGACGCCGGCTACCTCGCCGAGCGGGCCGGTCGCGGTCTGGCAGCCTGCAAGCGCCAGCGCCACCATCGTGATGCAGGCGGCGAGGCCGCCCCTGGCCGTCCTTGCGCCGGTCGTCATGGTTTGGCTGCGATCCATCGCGGGGTTCCCCCTGTCCTCTTGCGGCGGAAACGCGGTTCCGCCGACGACGATTCGCGGATGCCGGCCTTGCGAATCGCCAAAGAAAAAGGTGGCGGCGATTTTCATCGCCCCACCTTCATCTGGTATCGCCGGAAAAAGACGAAAACCGGGCGCGGGCTCAGCGCGCCGGGGCGGTGCGGCCGCCGGCGATGAGACCTTCGCGCTGGGCGCGCTTGCGGGCGAGCTTGCGGGCGCGGCGAACGGCCTCGGCCTTCTCGCGGGCGCGCTTCTCGGAGGGCTTCTCGTAATGGCCGCGCATCTTCATCTCGCGGAAGATACCTTCGCGCTGCATCTTCTTCTTGAGGGCGCGGAGCGCCTGGTCGACATTGTTGTCGCGGACGAGTACCTGCACGTGCGTTCCTGTCTTCGTTTGCTCGAGAATCCCGGCACAGCGGAATTGTGCCCCCCGCGGCGGCTGACCGCGATTTGGAGCGGCTCATAGCAGAAGGTGCAATGCTTGTCCACAGGGCACTTGTCCACAGGGCGAAGCCGGGTTTGCGCGGCGATTCACCGCGCAGGCCTGCCGCCGCCGCGCCGAAGGTGGCGGGCGCGCACGGGCGGTGGTAAACCCGTGGGTCTTATGGCCCGGCGTCCCCGATGCCGGACGATCCGAGAGGGAACGCATGCGCAGATATTCCGCCCTTGCCATCGCCCGCGAGGCGCTGCGCGGCAATGCCGGCTGGCAGCCGCAATGGCCCGCGCCGCAGCCGAAGGCCGAGTATGACGTGGTCATTGTCGGCGCCGGCGGCCACGGCCTCGCCACCGCCTACTACCTCGCGGCCGAGCACGGCATCACCAATGTCGCGGTGGTGGAGAAGGGCTGGCTCGGCGGCGGCAACACCGGCCGCAACACCACGATCATCCGCTCCAACTACCTCTACGACGAATCGGCGGCGATCTACGATCACGCGGTGAAGCTGTGGGAAGGGCTCAGCCAGACGCTGAACTACAACGTCATGTTCTCCCAGCGCGGCGTGATGATGCTGGCCCACAACGTCCACGACGTGCAGGTGCTGAAGCGCCATGTCCACGCCAATCGGCTGAACGGCGTCGACAATGAATGGCTGACGCCGGAGCAGGCCAAGGAATTCTGTCCGCCGCTCAACATCTCGAAGGGCGCGCGCTACCCGGTGATGGGGGCGGCGCTGCAAAGGCGCGGCGGCACGGCGCGCCACGATGCGGTGGCCTGGGGCTATGCAAGGGCGGCGGCCGCGCGCGGGGTCGACATCATCCAGAATTGCGAGGTGACGGGAATCCGCCGCGCCCGCGAGGGCCATGTGCTCGGCGTCGAGACGACGAAAGGGTTCATCGGCGCGAGGAAGATCGGCGTCGTCGCGGCCGGTCATTCCTCGGTGGTCATGCAGATGGCGGGCGTGCGCATGCCGCTCGAAAGCTATCCGTTGCAGGCGCTGGTGTCGGAGCCGGTCAAGCCGGTGGTGCCGTGCGTCGTCATGTCGAACACGGTCCACGCCTATATCTCGCAGTCCGACAAGGGCGAGCTGGTCATCGGCGCGGGCACCGACCAGTACACCTCCTATTCGCAGACCGGCGGCCTGCACGTGCTGGAACACACGCTCGACGCCATCTGCGAGATGTTCCCGGTGTTCACCCGCATGAAGATGCTGCGCTCGTGGGGCGGCATCGTCGACGTGACGCCCGACCGCTCGCCGATCCTGGCCAGGACGCCGGTTCAGGGGCTCTACGTCAATTGCGGCTGGGGCACGGGCGGGTTCAAGGCGACGCCGGGATCGGGCCACGTCTTCGCCCACACCATCGCCCGCGACGAGCCGCACCCGATCAACGCGCCGTTCACGCTGGAGCGTTTCCGCACCGGGCGGCTGATCGACGAGGCGGCCGCCGCCGCCGTGGCGCACTGAAGGGGGAGACGCCAAGATGCTTCTGATCCGCTGCCCCTATTGCGAGCAGGACCTGCCCGAGCTCGAATTCCGCCATGCCGGCGAGGCGCATCTCGTGCGTCCGTCCGCCGCCGAGGAAATCGGCGACGAGGATTTCGAGGCGTTCCTGTTCGTGCGCGAAAACCCGAAGGGCGCCACTTATGAACGGTGGCGGCACGTCCATGGCTGCGGCCGCTTCTTCAACGCGGTGCGTGACACGGTGAGCGACAGGTTCCTCGCCACCTACAAGGCGGGCGCGAAGAAGCCGGCCCTGAAGGGAGAGGAGGCATGAGCGGCGCGTTCCGCATCGCCGGCAAGGGCCGGCTGACGCCGGCGCGGGCCGTGCGCTTCTCCTTCGACGGCAAGGCGCTGGCCGGGCTGGAGGGCGATACGCTGGCGTCCGCCCTGCTGGCCAACGGCGTCCATCTCATGGGGCGCTCGTTCAAGTATCACCGACCGCGCGGCGCGATCGCCGCCGGCGCGGAGGAGCCGAACGCGCTGGTCGCCATCCGCCGCGACGCCGGGCGGGTGACGCCGAACGTGCGCGCCACCGTGCAGGAGCTTTACGACGGGCTGGCGGCGACGTCGCAGAACCGCTGGCCCTCGCTTGGCTTCGACGTCGGCGCGGTGAACGACCTCGCCTCGCCGCTGTTCTCGGCCGGCTTCTATTACAAGACCTTCATGTGGCCGCGCGCGGCCTGGCAGCGGATCTACGAGCCGGTCATCCGGGCGGCGGCCGGTCTGGGCCACGCGCCGCAGGAGGCCGACCCCGACCGCTATGCCGCGCGCTACGCCCATTGCGACGTGCTGGTGGTCGGTGCGGGCGCGGCCGGTCTTGCGGCGGCGCTCGCCGCCGCCGAAGCGGGCGCGCGCGTCATCCTCGCCGACGAGCAGCCGCAGGCCGGCGGCGCGCTGCGCCACGAAGCGGGCGCGACCGTAGACGGGCAGGAGGGCTGGACGTGGGCCGAAAGCGCGGCGGCCAGGCTGCGGGCGATGGACAATGTCCGCATTCTTTGCCGCACCACGGCCTTCGGCTACTACGCGCAGAACTTCGTCGGTCTCGCCGAGCGCGTCAGCGACCATCTGCCGGGGCCGCTGCCCGACCTGCCGCGCGAGCGGCTGTGGAAGGTGAGGGCGAAGCGCGTGGTCATCGCGGCCGGCGCCATCGAGCGGCACATGGTGTTTCCGGGCAACGACCGGCCGGGCATCATGCTGGCTTCGGCCGCGCGCACCTATCTGAACCATTACGGCGTCGCCGTCGGCCGGCGCGTCGGCGTCTACACCGCTTGCGATTCGGCCTATCACGCCGCGCTCGACATGAAGAGGGCGGGCATCGACATCGCTGCCATCGTCGACCAGCGCGACAATCCGCAGGGGCCGGCGGTGGACGCGGCGCGCGCGCTCGGCATCGAGGTGCATCCCGGCCGCGTCGTGGCGCGGGCGGGCGGCGGCAAGCGGGTCTCCTCGATCGAGGTCGCGCCCAAGGCGGGCGGCGCGGCGCGCTCGATCCGCGTCGATGCGCTGATCACATCGGCCGGCTGGACGCCGTCGCTGCACCTTTTCTCGCAGTCGCGCGGCAAGGTGACGTTCGACGTGGCCGGCAAGCGATTCCTGCCGGGCGAGGCGGCGCAGGACTGCGTCTGCGTCGGCGCCTGCAACGGCACCGACGATCTCGACGACGCGGTGGCCGAAGCCTATGCCGCCGGCCATGCGGCGGCGCGCGCCGCCGGCATCAAGGCCGGCAAGGCCGGCGCGCGGCCGAGGGCCGAGGGCGAGAGCATGGCCGGCGGCATGGTCGGCGATTCGCCGGGGATCGGCGGCAAGAAGGCGTTCGTCGATTTCCAGAACGACGTGACCGCGCGGGACATCCGCCAGGCGGTACGCGAGGGCATGCGCTCGATCGAGCATGTCAAGCGCTTCACCACCAACGGCATGGCCACCGACCAGGGCAAGACCTCGAACCTGCACGGGCTGGCCATCGCCGCCGAGGCGCTCGGCCGGCCGGTGCCGGAGGTCGGGCTGACCACCTTCCGCCCGCCCTACACGCCGGTCACCTTCGGCGCAGTCGTGGGGCAGGCGCGGGGCCATCTGTTCGATCCGGTGCGGCGTACCGCGATCCACCCGTGGGCCGAGGCCGCCGGCGCGGTGTTCGAGGATGTCGGACAATGGAAGCGGGCATGGTATTTTCCGCGTTCCGGCGAGGACATGCGCGCGGCGGTGGATCGCGAATGCGTGACCGTGCGGCAGGCCGCCGGCATCTTCGACGCCTCGACGCTGGGCAAGATCGAAGTCGTCGGGCCGGACGCGGCCGAGTTCCTCGAGCTTCTCTACACCAACCCGTGGAAGAAGCTGGGGGTCGGGCGCTGCCGCTATGGCGTCATGCTGCGCGAGGACGGTTTCATCCATGACGACGGCGTGATCGGCCGGCTGGCCGACGACCGTTTTCACGTCACCACGACGACCGGCGGGGCCGCGCGCGTCCTCCACCACATGGAGGACTATCTCCAGACCGAATTCCCCAAGCTCAAGGTCTACCTGACCTCGGTGTCCGAGCAATGGGCGGTGATCGCGGTGCAGGGCCCGAGTTCGCGAAAAATCGTCGAGCCGCTGGTCGAGGGCATCGACCTCTCCGACGCGGCGATGCCGCACATGTCGGTGCGCGAGGGCCGCGTCTGCGGCGTGCCGGCGCGGCTGTTCCGCATGTCGTTCACCGGCGAGCGCGGCTACGAGATCAACGTCCCGGCCGATTACGGGCAGGCGGTGTGGGAAGCGGTGTGGGCGGAAGGGCAGAAGCACGGCGCGTGCGCCTACGGCACCGAGGCGATGCACGTGCTGCGCGCCGAAAAGGGCTACATCATCGTCGGCCAGGACACGGACGGAACCGTGACACCGCACGATGCCGGCCTGTCATGGGCCATCGGCAAGGCCAAGGCCGATTTTGTCGGCAAGCGCGGGCTGATGCGGTCCGACCTCGTCGCCGAGGGACGGCGGCAGCTCGTCGGCCTCGCGACGAAGGACCCGCGAACCGTGCTCGAAGAGGGCGCGCAGATCGTCGAGCGCGCCGGCGGCGCGATCCCGATGACGATGATCGGCCATGTCACCTCGTCCTACTGGTCGCAGAATTGCGGGCGCTCCATCGCGCTGGCGCTGGTCGAGGGCGGGCACGGGCGCATGGGGCAGACGCTGCACGTGCCGATGCCGGAGGGCGCCATCGAAGTCGAGGTGACGGGCACGGTGTTTTTCGATGCGCAGGGAGAACGGCTGAATGGCTAGGGCAGCAAGGAAGGCCGCGCCGGCGCGGGAGCCGGCCGTCACCCGCAGGCTCGCGCTCGCCGGGCGGGCGGCCAGCCAGCCATGGGTGTCGGTGACGCCGGCCGCGCCGGCAGCGCGGCTTTCGCTGCGCGGCCCCCGCGACAGCGTCGCCGCGCTGTCGCAGGCGCTCGGCCTCGCCCTGCCGGACAAGCCGATGACGTCGGCCGTCGCGGGCGGGCGCGCCGCGCTCTGGCTCGGGCCGGACGAGTGGCTGGTGATCGACGATGGCGGGGCCGACCTGCCGGCCGCGCTCGGCGAAGTGACGGCATTCCATTCCGCCGTCGATGTCTCGCACCGCAATCTCGGCATCCTCGTCGCGGGCGGCAGCGCGGAGGCGACATTGGCCGCCGGGTGCCCGCGCGATCTCTCGCTCGCCGCCTTTCCGGTCGGCTCATGCGCGCGCACGGTTCTCGGCAAGGCCGAGATCGTGGTCTGGCGCACAGGCGAGGAGGCGTTCCGGGTCGAGTGCTGGCGCTCGTTCGGCGACTACGTGTTTTCCTTCCTCGCGGCGGCCGCGCGCGACGCGGGCGACTGAAGCCTCAGCAGGCCTTCTTCCAGCGGCGCGACTGGACGAATTCGATCAGGTCGCCGCCGCTCATCGGCCGGGCGAAGGCGTAGCCCTGAAGCGCGTCGCAGCCGAGCGACTTCAGCACGCGCGCGTGCTCCATGGTCTCGACGCCCTCGGCCAGCACCTCGATGCCGAGCGAATGGCCGATCTCGATGATGGAGCCGACGAGCTGGCGCTGGCCGGCGGAATGGACGATCGGCATGATGAACTGGCGGTCGATCTTCAACCGCCGCGGCTTCAGCTTCATCAGGCTGACGATCGAGGCGTAGCCGGTGCCGAAATCATCGATCTCGACATTGATGCCGAGGTCCTTGATCTTCTCGACGTTCCACACGGTCAGGTCGTCATTGTCGTCGAGGAAGATGGATTCGACCAGCTCGAAGGCGATGGTGCCGGGGCGGATGTCCATCTGGCGCAGGCTGCGGATTAGCTCCTCGTCCTGAAGCCGGCGCGCCGAGACGTTGACCGAAACGGTAGGGACGCCGAGACCGATCTGTTCCCAGGCGTGGAAATCGACCAGCGCCTGCTCGAGGATCAGCCGGTCGATCGAGGCGACCACGTTCAGTTCCTCGGCGATCTTCATGAAGGCGGCGGGCGCCATCAGGCCGTCGCGCGGGTGGTTCCAGCGCGCCAGCGCCTCGACGCCGATGATGTCGAGCGTGCGGGCGCAGAATTGCGGCTGGTAATGGGCAGTGAACTGGTCCTGCTCCAACCCGGTCAGGATGTCGTCGGCGATGCGCTTGGTGGTGACGATCTCGGCCTGGAGCGCGTCGTTGAAGAACTGGTGGTGGTTGCGGCCGCGATCCTTGGCGCGATAGAGCGCGATGTCGGCGTTGACCAGCAGGCGCAGCGGGTCCGCCAGCGAATCGGTGTCGCAGGCGATGCCGATCGAAACGCCGACGCGGCATTCGTGGCCCTGATAGTGGATCGGCTCCTGCATGCGCGCGACGATGCGGTCGGACAGCGCGGCCAGCGCCCCGGCGCAGGCTTCGGCGTCGGCCTCTTGCCTCGACCAGCGGCGCACCACGACGAACTCGTCGCCGCCGACGCGGGCGACGAAGTCGTTCTCCTCGACGCAGGCGCGCAGCACGCCGGCGGCGTGGACGAGCATGGCGTCGCCGGCCATGTGGCCGAGCGTATCGTTGACCTGCTTGAAGCGGTCGAGATCGAGCTGGAGAAGGCCGGCGCGCTCGCCCTCGCTCACGAAGCGGGCGGCGTGCCCGGCCAGCACCTCGTCGAGATAGCGCCGGTTGGGCAGGCCGGTCAGCGAATCGTGCAGCGCGCTGTGCTCGATATGGGCGCGCGCGGTCTCCAGTTCGAGGTTGCGCGCCTCGGTCAGCGCGTTGACGCTCTTCAGCTCCTCGGCGCGGCTGACGTCCTCGGTGACGTCCCATTTCACGCCGATGATGCGGGGCGGCAGCCCCGGTTCCTCGTGCACCGCGCCCATGGCCCGGATGTGGCGCACCTCGCCGTCGTCGAGCACGATGCGGTATTGCGAGGTGTAGCGGTATTCGGTCGCGAGCTTGCCGAATTCGGCCTGCGCCCGCTCCCCGTCGTCTGGATGGACGCGCCGTTCCCAGTGGAGGCTGGTGCGCGGCGCGTCGTCGGCCGGATAGCCGTAAAGCTCGTTCATCCGCGCGTCCCAGAACTGTTCCGTCGCGCCGAGGTCCATTTCCCACACCGCGACCTTGGAGGTGTCGAGCGCCAGCCGCAGGCGCCGCCACAGCTTGCCGAGCTGCGCCTCGCGCCGGCGCAGGGTGCGGATATTGCGCTGGCGCTCCTCGATCAGGCGGCCGGCGATCACCGCCGGCACCATGATCAGCGCTCCGGCGAGCAGCAGGAGCAGGCGCAGCGTCCACACATTGTCTGGCCTCGTCGCCCATCCGCCCTTCGGCGTCGCCGCGATGCGCCACGCGCCTGAAGGCAGCGTCACCTCGGCGACGACCGGGTCGGCGGCGAGCGTGGCAGGGGAGCCGTGGAACAGCGCGCCGCGCTCGCCCAGCCCGTCATGGCCGGACAGGGCGATGTCGATCGAAAGGCCGGCGCCGTCGAGGCCGCTGTCGCGATAGAGCCGGTCGATATCGACCACCGCCGAGACGATGCCCCAGAAGCGCCTCGTGCCGTCCTGCTCGGGCACGAAGACGGGGAAGTGGCCGATGATGCCGCGCCCGCCCTGGACCAGGTCGAGCGGGCCGGCGATCACCAGCTCGCCGGTCTCGCGCGCCCTTAGCGTGCTCTCGCGCTGGCCGGGGCTGTCGCTGTAGTCGAAGCCGAGCGCCTTCTCGTTGCCTTCGAGCGGATGGACGAAGGCGACGACCATTCCCTTCGACACGGCGAAGTTGCGGATCTGCGCGCTTTTTTGCAGCAGGTTGCCGGCGAGCGCGGCGAAGCGGGTCTCGTCCATCTCCGGCTCGGTGGCGAGCGCGGCGACGAGGCCGCGCGCGAGCTGGATATTGCCGCTGATATTGCCTTCGAGCCGGGCGCGGACGAGGCTGACCTCGTTCAGCACCCGGGTGCGCTGGGACTGGTCGAACAGGCGGCGGTTCTGGTGTTCGGCGACTATCCACGCGACGGCGATGACGAACAGGGCGATGAAGGCCGGGATGTTCGTCGCCCTGAAGACAAATCTCGACGCCTTGCCGCGTCTTCCGACCGGGAACCCCACCACCGCCTCGTCTGTGTCCTCTGTCGAGGCCAAACCTTCGCACGGAGTGCTTAAATTAGGCTTTAGAAATGTGCGTTTTGCCGGGAGCGGGGAAAACGACGCTCAGATCGCGGTGATGCCGCCGTCGGCGGCGAGCGTCTGGCCGGTCATGAACGAGTTCTTCGGGTCGGCGGCGAACAGCACCACCTCAGCGATCTCGTCCGTCTCCGCCAGCCGGCGCATCGGCACGCCGCGCGTCAACTCCGCCTCGCCGGCCGCGTTGTCGTCGCCTAGCATGTCCGTCACCATCGCCGTGCGGGCGAAGGAGGGGCACACCGCGTTGACGCGCACGCCCTTGGTCGCGCACTCGGCCGCGGCCGAGCGCGTCAGTCCGACGACGCCGTGCTTGGCGGCGGCATAGACGCCGAGCTTGGGCGCGCCGGCGATACCGGCGACGGAAGCGACGTTGACGATTGTCCCGCGCAGTTTCTTTTCCCTGAACTGGGCCTCCATCGCCGGAATCTGGTGCTTCATCGCGAAGAACACGCCGAGCAGGTCGACCTCGAACACGCGCCGGGCGAGATCGGACGGTATCTGCGGCAGCTTCATGAAGTCATGGACGATGCCGGCATTGTTGACGGCGACGTCGAGGCGGCCGAAGCGCGACAGGGCGAGCGCGACGAGGTCGCGCGACAACGCCTCGTCGGCGACGTCGCCGGCAAGGGTGGCGACCTGCGCGTCGAGCCCGGCGGCGGCCGCGTCGAGCCGGCCGGCGTCGAGGTCGGACAGGACGAGGGCGGCGCCTTCCGCCGCGAAGCGCTGCGCCAGCTTCAGGCCGAAGCCGCCGGCGGCGCCGGTGATCAGCACGCTCATGCCCTCGAACCGACCCATCGCCTATGCTCCCTCGTCGATCACGTCGCAGGCCAGCGCCGCCAGAAGCCGCACCGCCTCGCCGAACGTCTTCGCCTTTTCGGGGTTGGAGGCGTTGCCGTCGAGGGCGCGCTTGTAGACGCCCTGGCAGATCGCGGCCAGCCGGAAGAAGGAAAAGGCGAGGTGGAAGGTCCAGTCCGGCACGCCGTTGAGGCCGCGCCGCTCGCAATAGCGGGCGACGTATTCGGCCTCCGTCGGCAGGCCGAGCGCCTTGCGGTCGAGGCCGCCGAGGCCGCGAAAGCCGGAGGCGTGCGGCAGCCGCCACTGCATGCACTGGTAGGAGAGGTCGGCGAAGGGATGGCCCAGCGTGGACAGTTCCCAATCGAGCACGGCGATGACTTCCGGCCGGTCGGGCGCGAAGATCATGTTGTCGAGCCGGAAATCGCCATGGACCAGCGAGACGCGGCCGTCGTCGGCGATGCGGTTGTCCTCGAGCCAGGCGATCAGCCGGTCCATCGCGGTGATGGTTTCCGTCTCGGAGGCCCGGTACTGCCCGCTCCAGCGCGCGAACTGGCGCTCGAAATAGCTGCCGGGCCGGCCGAAATCGCCGAGGCCGGCGGCCTCGATATCGACATCGTGCAGCGCGGCGAGCACGCGGTTCATGGCGTCGTAGAGCGCGCCGCGCCCGGAAGCCGAGGAAATCTCCGGCAGCGCCGGGTCCCAGAAGATGCGGCCCTCGACGAAGGCCATGACGTAGAACATGCGGCCGATGGGCGAATCCTCGCCGGCGAGGTGAAGCATGTCCGGCACCGGCACCGCGGTGTCCTTCAGCGCCGCCATGACGCGGTATTCGCGGTCGACCTGGTGGGCCGACTTCAGCAACTGCCCCGGCGGCTTGGCGCGCAGCACGTAGCGGCCGCTTTCGGCCTCGACCAGATAGGTCGGGTTGGACTGGCCGGAATCGAACTTGCGCAGGCCCCGGAAGCCGTGGAAGCCGGGAACGGCGGCTTCGAGATAGGGTGCGAGCGCCGCCTCGTCGAGCGCGTTGGGGTCGCTCATGCCTCGTCCCTCTCATCCGGGGGCAGGTAGGAGAGGGTGAGCCAGCGCGCCGTGAGCGCGGGCTTGACCGATCCCTCGATCTCAATGGTGACGTCGTAGTTGAAATGGATCCAGCCCGAGGGGCGGACGGTCATATCGGTCAGCGCGAATCGGCCGCGCACCCGCGCGCCCGACCGCACCGGCGCGACGAAGCGCACGCGGTCGAAGCCGTAATTGACGCCGATGTCGGTGCCGGCGATCGGGGGGACGGTCTCGTAGGCCAGCGTCGACAGCAGCGACAGCGAGAGGAAGCCGTGGGCGATGGTGCCGCCGAAGGGCGTCTCGGCCGCGCGCACGGGATCGACGTGGATGAACTGGTGGTCGTCGGTCGCGTCGGCGAACTTGTCGATCATCTCCTGCGAGACGGTGCGCCAGGACGACACCCCGATCTCGCCGCCAACCGCCGCCTGCGCCTGCTCCAGCGATACCGGCTCCAGTGTTCCGTTGCTCATGGCCTCTCGTTCCGTCTTCAATCCTTGAACAGAGACATGCCGTGCTGCACGGATTGGCCGCCGTCAAGCGGCAGAATGGCGCCGGTGACGTAACTGCCGGCGCGACTGCACAGGAAAAGCGTGGCGCCGGCGATGTCGTCCGGCGCGCCGATGCGCCCGAGCGGGACATGGCTGCCGACATGGGCGGCCTGCTCGTCGCTGGCGGTGGCGAAGGCGGTCATGCGGCTCTGGAAGGGGCCGGGCGCGAAGGCGTTGACCGTGATGCGCCGGCCGGCAAGCTCGTTGGCCAGTGTCCGTGTCAAGTGGTGCACGGCCGCCTTCGAGGCGGTGTAGGAATAGGCGCCATCCGCCATGGGCTGGGTGCCCATCACCGAGCCGAGATTGATGATGCGGGCGGGATCGTCATGGCTCGCCGCCCTTTCGAGCAGCGGCGTCAATTCGCGCGTCAGGTGGAACAGGCCGGTGACGTTGACCGACAGCACCTTCTGCCACGCCGCATAGGGGAATTCCGCGAATTCCGCGCCCCAGGTCACGCCGGCGTTGTTGAGAAGGATGTGGAGCTCGTCGGTACGGCCCTTCACCTCCTCGACAAGGGCGGCGATGCCTTCCTCGGTGCTGACGTCGCCGGCGAAGCCCTCGGCCGCGCCGGGACCGCCGAGCGCGTTCAGCTCTCCGGCGACGCGGACGCAGTCCGCCCCCTTGCGCGAGGCGATCAGGACCTTCGCTCCGCCCATGACCAGCCCGGTCGCGGCCATGCGGCCGATGCCGGTGGCGGCGCCGGTGATGAGGGCGGTCTTTCCCGCCACCGAAAACAGATCATCGAGATAGGCCAATCGTTCCTCCCGCAATCCCCGGTGCAATCGCGGCCGCTTTGCCGCGTTGACAACATACCCGGTAGTATGTTCATCATTCGCCTGCTCGTAAAGGCCCGATCGAAGGCCGGGCGCGGTTTCGCAAGGGGCGAGGCCGGAGGACAGGGAGGAAGACGGCTCGATGACGCTTGCCGTCCCGGAACAGATGCAGGACCGCGCGCGCGCCGACATACTGAGCGCGGCTGCGACCTGCTTCATGGAGCGCGGCTACAGCGAGACCTCGATCGACGACGTCGCCCATGCGCTCGGCGCCACCAAAGGCCGCATCTACCACCATTTCCGCTCCAAGGCCGACCTGTTTTCCTCCGTCTTCCGCGCGGGGATGGAGATGAACTATGCCGCCGTCGAACCCTATCGCCTGCTGCCCGGCCGGGCCTGTGGGCGCTGGCGGCGCATGGCGCACGCGCATGTGATGCAGATGATCGTGAGCAAGCCGTTCCAGCGCACGGTGTGGCTGGGCGTCGAGATGCACCTGCGCGGCGCGACCACGCCGCAGCAGCGCGCGGTGATGAACGACCTCGTGCGCATGCGCAGCGACTATGGCGGAATCTTCCGCGAGGTGATCGTCAAGGCGCGCGAGGAGGGCGACTTCCGCTTCGAGGACGTCAGCATCGCCAACCAGCTGATGTTCACGACGCTGAACTCGCCGGTGTTCTGGTACTCGCCGCGCACCGGCGAGACCCGGGCCGACATCGAGAATCTCGTGGGTCAGGTCGTCACCTGCGCGTGGCGCGGGCTGGGCGGCCGGGAGGAAACATGACGACCAATCCCGAGATGGCGCTCGGCATGACCGAGCGGCTGAAGCCGATCCACGAGAAGGTCGCAAGGATGGTCCGCGAGGAGATCATGCCGCTCGACGAGGAATTCCTCGCCGAAGTGGGCGCGGGCGGCGAGCGCTGGACCTACACGCCGCGCCAGACCGAGATCCTCGAAGGGCTGAAGGCGAAGGCGCGCGAGCGCGGCCTGTGGAATTTCTGGCTGACCGATTCGAGCCGCGGCTACGGGCTGTCGACGGTGGAATACGCCTATCTCGCCGAGGAGATGGGCAAGGCGCATCTCGGTGCGGAGGTGTTCAACTGCTCCGCGCCCGACACCGGCAACATGGAGGTGCTGGAGCGCTACGGCACGCAGGCGCAGAAGGACGAATGGCTCGCCCCGCTGCTCGAAGGCAGGATCCGCTCGGCCTATCTGATGACCGAGCCGGACGTGGCCTCCTCCGACGCCACCAACATCGAAATGCGCTGCGAGCGCGACGGCGATTCCTACGTGCTCAACGGCGAGAAGTGGTGGGCGTCGGGCGCAGGCGATCCGCGCTGCAAGATCTACATCGTCATGGTCGCGACGCCTGACGCCAGCCGGCGCAGGCACGAGCAGCACTCGATGATCCTCGTTCCGGCGGATACGCCCGGCATCACCGTGCTGAGGGCGATGACGGTCTATGGCGACGACGATGCGCCGCACGGTCACATGCACATCCGCTTCGAGGACGTGCGCGTGCCGGCGGAAAACATGGTCCTTAGCGAAGGCAAGGGCTTCGCCATCGCGCAGGGGCGGCTTGGGCCCGGCCGCATCCACCACTGCATGCGCGCCATCGGTCAGGCCGAGATGGCGCTGGAGCGGATGTGCCGGCGCGCCGTGCGGCGCGAGGCGTTCGGCCAGCCGCTGGCCAAGCTCGGGGCGAATTACGACATCATCGCCGAAGCCCGCATGGAGATCGAGATGGCGCGGCTGCTCTGCCTCAAGGCGGCGTGGATGATCGACCGCGGCGACGCCAAGGCGGCGGCGCCGTGGATCAGCCAGATCAAGGTGATCGCGCCGCGCGTGGCGCTGAAGGTGACGGACGAGGCGGTGCAGATGTTCGGCGGGCAGGGCGTCAGCCAGGACACGCCGCTGGCGCGCTCGTGGACGCATCTGCGCACGCTGCGCCTCGCCGACGGGCCGGACGCCGTCCATCGCAGGCAGGTGGCGCGCGACGAGTTGAAGCAATACACGCAGCAGCGGGTCTGACATGGAGGCGAGGGGCGGCTGCTTGTCATCGGCTTTGCTTGCGGTACGATCCCGGCAGGTGATCGAAGGCGTCTTTCCCCTGAAGGAGGCGGGCAACGTGCTTGGGCGCGTGCCCGACAGGGGAATGACGGGAAAGACCGCGCCGACACGCTGAGAGCGGGGAAGCGCGGAAAGAAGCAGGCCCCGAACCGAAAAGGGCGGGGAACCGGGGAACGGACACGGGACGTGGGCGGCGCGATGCCGCATGCGCGCCCCGCAGGGAGGAGTACAGGCGTGGATGTCCTGCAACTGATCGTAAGCGGCCTCGCGAACGGCTGCGTTTACGGCCTGATAGCGATGGGCTTCGTCCTCATCTACAAGGCGACCGAGGCGGTCAATTTCGCCCAGGGCGACTTCATGATGCTGGGCGCGTTCATCTGCCTCGGCCTGACCAATGCCGAGTTCATGGGGCTTCCCTTCTGGGTGGCGGTGCCGCTGGCGATCGTGATCATGGGCGCGTTCGGCTATGCGCTCGACCTCGTCGTGCTGCGGCAGATGTCGGGCCAGTCGCAGATCGCGGTCATCATCCTGACCATCGCGCTCGGCTTCGTGCTGCGCTTCGCGGCGGGGCTGATCTGGGGCCACGAGCCGGTCTCGCTGCAATCGCCCATCGCCGGGCGCGACGTCCGCTTCGGCGGGTTGGTGCTCGGCCTCGACGAGATCGCGGTCATCGCCGTCACCGTGCTGATGACCTTCGTGCTGTGGCTCTACTTCAACCGCACCAAGCTCGGCGTGGCCATGCAGGCCTCGTCGCAGAACCAGCTCGCCGCCTATTACATGGGCATCCCGGTCAAGCGGGTGCAGTCGCTGGTGTGGGCGCTGGCGGGCATGGTCGCGGCGGTGGCCGGCATCCTGTTCGCCTCCAAGGGCGCGATCGACCCCTCGGTCGGCCTGCTCGGCATCAAGGCGTTCGCGGCCGCCGTCATCGGCGGGTTCGGCTCGCTGCCGGGGGCGCTGGTCGGCGGGCTGATCGTCGGGCTGATCGAGCCCTTCGCCTCGCGCTACATCGCCGCCGGCTATTCGCAGATCATGCCTTACCTGCTGCTTTTCCTGATCCTCGTTTTCCGGCCGCACGGCATCCTTGCCCAGGTCCACCGGAAGAAGGTGTGAGGAGACGACGATGAGAACAGTCTTCAAGACCTCCTACGACGCCGACATCAACCTGTTCCGGCATGGGGCGCAGTTCGGCTGGTACGCGCTTCTGCTGGCGCTGGCGCTCCTGCTGCCGCTTGGCGTAAGCACCTTCGCCATCGGCGAGATGACCAACCTGCTGATCTGGGCCATCGCCTGCATGGGGCTGATGGTGCTGGTCGGCCAGACCGGGCAGGCCAGCCTCGGCCATGCCGCGTTCCTCGCCGTCGGCTGCTATGCCAACGTGCTGCTCCAGACCGAGCTCGGCCTGCCCTTCATCGTGGCGTTTCCGCTTGCAGGGCTGATCGCCGGCGTCGCGGGCGCGGTCATCGCCATGCCGATGACCCGGCTGCACGGCATCTATCTCGCCATCGGCACGCTGGCGATCGCGATCCTGACCGACGACTTCATCGTCGTGGCCGCGCCGCTGACCAACGGCGTCATGGGCCTGTTCGCGCCCGACATCGACATTTTCGGCATCGGCTTCAATCGCTACGCCAATCCCGACCGGCTCTATTATCTGGTGCTGGGGATCACGCTTCTGGTGGTGCTGCTCTATCGCAACCTGCAACGCTCGCCGCTCGGGCGTTCCTTCGCCGCCATCCGCGATTCGGAGATCTCGGCGCAGGCGATGGGCGTCAACGTCGCCCGCACCAAGGCGATCGCCTTCGGCATCTCGGCCGGCATCACCGGGCTCGGCGGAGCGCTGATGGGCCATTTCGCCGGCATCTTCAACAACGAGACCTTCAACATCATCATCTCGATCCAGCTGCTGCTCGCCATCGTCATCGGCGGCTTGGGCACCATCCACGGCGCGTTCTTCGGCGCGGCGGTGGTGGCGCTGCTGCCGCAGGCGATCTCGATGAGCCGCGACTTCCTCGGCCAGTTCCTCGGCGGCGGCTCGATCGCCATTCCGGGGCTGGAGGCGGCGCTGTTCGGCGCGATCCTGATCGGCTTCATCCTGTTCGAGCCCAGCGGCATCTACGGCCGATGGGTGAAGATACGGACCTATTTCGAGTTGTTCCCCTTCTACCGGAAGGACATGTTCCGCCGCCAGAAATCCTATCTGAAGACGGAGCGGATGCGATGAGCCTGCTCGAGCTGGAAAACGTCACGCTCAAGTTCGGCGGCGTCACTGCCGTCAACAAGGTGTCCTTCTCGGTCGAGGAGGGCGAGGTGTTCGCGCTCGTCGGGCCGAACGGCGCCGGCAAGTCGACCGTCTTCAACCTGATCTCTCGCTTCTACGATCCGTTCGAGGGCGACATCCGCTTCGACGGCCAGACGATCCTCAATCGCCAGCCGCACGTGATCGCGCGGCTCGGCATCGCCCGCACCTTCCAGAACATCGAGCTGTTCGATCAGGCGACGGTGATGCAGAACCTGCTGGTCGGCCGCCACCGCCACCGCCGCAGCAACATGTGGACGGAGCTTGCCTTCACGCCCTTCGTGCGGGCCGAGGAGCGCCGCCACCGCGAGGCGATCGAGAAGGCGATCGACTTCCTCGACCTCCAGGCCTACCGCGACAAGTATATCGCCGGCCTACCCTATGGCGTGCGCAAGGTGGTGGAGATGGGGCGCGCGCTCGCCATCGAGCCACGGCTGCTCCTGCTCGACGAGCCTGCCTCGGGCCTCTCTGTCGAGGAGACGCAGGACGTCGCCTTCTGGGTCGAGGACATGAAGAAGCAGATGGGCATCACCGTGCTGATGGTCGAGCACGACATGCACCTCGTCGCCTCGGTGTCGGACCGGGTGCTGGCGCTGGCCGACGGCAAGATGCTGGCGCTCGGCACGCCGCAGGAGGTGCAGAACGACCCGCGCGTGATCGAGGCCTATATCGGCGTGTCCGACGAGAATGAGAAGGTGCTGGCATGACCATGGCGGCGATGACGGCGGAAGCGGCCTCCGCCAAGGATGCGGAGGTCGTTCTTTCGGTGCGCAACATCGAAAGCTACTACGGGCCGATCATGGCGATCCGCGGCGTCAGCCTCGAGGTGCGCGAAGGCCAGATCGTCTCCGTGCTCGGCGCCAACGGCGCCGGCAAGACGACGTTGATGAAGACGATCTCCGGCGTCATGGACCCGGAGAAGGGGCAGATCGTCTATCGCGGCGAGAACATCGCCGGCCAGAGCCCGGACAGGATCGTGCGCGCGGGCATCGTCCACGTGCCGGAGGGGCGCGAGGTGTTCCCGCTGCTGACGGTGGAGGAAAACCTGAAGATGGGCGCCTTCACCCGCTCGGACACCGACGGGATCAGGCAGGATCAGGAGATGGTGTTTTCCTATTTCCCGATCCTGGCCGAGCGCCGCGCGCAGGCGGCCGGCACGCTTTCGGGCGGCCAGCAGCAGATGCTGGCCATCGGCCGCGGGCTGATGGCGCGGCCGCGGCTGATGCTGCTCGACGAGCCTTCGCTCGGCCTGTCGCCGCTCTTGGTCAAGGAGATCTTCCAGATCATCCGCCGGCTCAACCGCGAGCAGGGCGTGACCATGATGCTGGTCGAGCAGAACGCCAAGATCGCGCTCGAAGTCGCCGATTACGGCTATGTCATGGAGCTGGGGCGCATCGTCATGGCCGACACGGCGAAAAAGCTGCTGGAATCGAAGGACGTGCAGCAATTCTATCTCGGGGTCCAGACGGAGGAAGTCCAGCGCGGCCAGAAGCGCTGGAAGCAGAAGAAGACGTGGCGCTAGGGGACATGTCGCCGAACGCTTTCGGGAGGAAAGTGAGATGACCATCGCCGAAAAGATACCGCCGCAGCAGACGGCGCACGGCCATTCGTTCAACGCGGACCTGACCAGGGGGCCGTACTACTTCGACGGCTGCGACACGCTGGTGAAGCTGTTCCGCCAGCGTTGCCGGGAGCTGGGCGACACGGTCGCCCACCGCGAGAAGGACTACGGCATCTGGCTGTCCTACACCTGGGGCGACTTCTACGAGCATGCGCGGCTGATCGGCCTCGGCCTCGTCTCGCTCGGCTTGAAGCGCGGCGAGGTGGTGTCGATCCTGTCGGAAGACAACAAGGAATGGATCTACACCGACCTCGGCGTGCAGTCGGTCGGCGGCGTCGCCTCGGGCGTCTACACCACGGATTCGGCGGCCCAGCTCACCTATCTCGTCAACGATTCCGACAGCCGCTTCCTGTTCGTCGAGAATGACGAGCAGCTCGACAAGTTCCTGTCGGTGCGCGCGGCGATGCCGGGCCTCGCCAAGGTCATCGTCTTCGACCGCGACGGGCTGCACGACTTCGCCGACGATCAGGTCATCTTCCTCGACGATCTCTACGCGCTCGGCCGCGCCTTCCTCAAGGAGAACCCGGACCGCTTCGACGAAGAGATCGCGCGCTCGAAGCCGCAGGACGTGGCGATCCTCGTCTACACCTCCGGCACCACCGGCCCGCCCAAGGGCGCGATGATCACGCATGAGAACGTCATCGCCTCGGTGATCGGCGCGGCGCTGACGCTGCCCGTCGGCCCCGACGACGAGCAGGTCTGCTTCCTGCCGCTGTGCCACATCCTCGAACGGCTGCTGACCGTGTTCCTGCCGATCGGCATGAAGTCGACGGTCAACTTCGCCGAAAGCCCGGAAACGGTGTTCGACAATGTGCGCGAGGTCTCGCCGCAGGTCTTCACCGCCGTGCCGCGCGTCTGGGAGAAGATCTACAGCCGCGTCACCATCATGGCGAGCGAGGCGACGCCGCTCGGCAGATGGGCATTCAGGCAGGCGGTGGGGAGCGGGCTGAAGCGGGTGAAGGCGGTCGAGGAGGGGCGCGCCGTGCCGCTCGCCACGCGGCTCGCCTGCGCCTTCTGGGACTTCGCGGTGCTGCGCAACCTCCGCCGCATGCTCGGCTTCGACCGGCTCCGGCGCGGCACTTCGGGCGCGGCGCCGATCTCGCCCGACCTTCTGCGCTGGTTCAAGGCGGTGGGCATCGTCGTCCTCGAAGGCTACGGCATGACCGAAAGCTCGGGCGTCATCTCCGTCAACAGCATGGAGCGCGACAGGACCGGCACCGTCGGCCCGATCGTGCCCGGCGGCGAGGTGCGCATCGCGCCGGACGGCGAAATCCAGTATCGCGGGCCGAACGTCTTCAAGGGCTACTGGAACAAGCCCGACAAGACGGCCGAGGCCGTGACCGAGGACGGCTGGCTGAAGACCGGCGACGTCGGCCGCGTCGAGGACGGCTTCCTCACCATCACCGGCCGCGTCAAGGACATCATCATCACCGCCGGCGGCAAGAACATCACGCCGGCCGAGATCGAGAACCGGCTGAAGTTCAGCCCCTACATCGCGGACGCGGTGGTGATCGGCGACAAGCGTAAGTTCCTGACCTGCCTCGTCATGATCGACCAGGAGAATGTCGAGAAGTTCGCGCAGGACAACAAGGTGCCGTTCAACGACTTCCGTTCGCTCTGCGCGGCGCAGGAGGTGCGCGACCTGA
>Ga0172382_10002645_pt1 | contig 29529 bp, 32 predicted proteins | sample Leawel138RmetaG_FD_122245 | JGI IMG/M metagenome (GOLD analysis project Ga0172382, IMG submission 122245) | Leachate microbial communities from a municipal landfill in Southern Ontario, Canada - Leachate well 138R metaG | ecosystem: Engineered > Solid waste > Landfill > Unclassified | place...
CCTGATAAACCGCAGTTAATTAAACTGGAGTTTGTGCGTGGCCTGCCAGTAGCCTTGGATGGCAAACCCATGAACTTAACTAAGTTAATTGTTCAGCTTAATAAGATTGGGGCCAAACATGGCGTGGGGATTGCGCATCATATCGAGGATCGTTTAGTAGGGTTAAAGGTGCGTGGGATTTATGAAGCACCAGGAGCAGAGATAATTATTAAAGCGCATCATGATTTGGAAAAGTATGTCTGCACACGTCAAGAAAATGAGTTTAAAAGTATAGTTGACACCAAGTGGGCGTATTTATGTTACGGAGCCCTGTGGTATGAACCTTTGATGATGAACTTACAGGCTTATCTGGAAAAGGTTAATCAAAAGGTAACAGGTGAGGTTACTTTGCGGTTGTTTAAGGGTAGAGCTGAGGCAGTGGCCATTAAAAGCGATAATGCTTTGTATAAACCCAAGCTGGCAACCTTTATGAAAGATAGCAGTTTTAATCAAAACTGTAGCGCTGGATTTATCGAGATTTACTCTTTGCAGATGCGTACGGCCCAGGGGAGAAAGGGCTATGCCTTGTTTACTATTGGTGATCAGTTTGAGAAAAAGAGGTTTGTACCTTTAGCTAAAAAAATGATTCAACTTGGTTTTGAGCTTTATACGACTAAAAATACTCATGAATATTTTGTTAAGCAAGAGATTGCTTCGACTTTAATTCATAAAATGTTTGAAAAAAGACAGCCTAATTTAGAGGACATGCTCAGACAGAACCGATTTGACGCAATCTTCCATGTGCCATATTCTGATCGGTCGCAGGACGATAAAACCGACAGCAAAGCAATCCAAGAATGGGCAGTTAAAAACGAGACACCTTACTTATCTCGTTTTGAGCAAGCAAAAAAATACGTCTCAATGTTGGAGAAAAGAGTAGTTACCCAACAGAATGTAGAGGAGTAGCTATGGCAAAAAATCTTGATCAAAACTCTTGGGACTTAAAACAACATTTATTAAGCCAGATTCAAGCTAATGGTGGCTGGGTCAACACGCATGCTCATCTGGATCGTGCCTACAGCATCTCTTTAGATAATCTTGAATTAGGCAATGCCCAGCTTCAGGAAAAATGGTATTTGGTTGATGAGTTAAAAAGAAACTCAACAGTGAGTGATATTTATGATCGATTGTCATTTGCTCTGGAAAAACAGCGCGAACAAGGTGTGACCACATTATTAAGTTTTATTGACGTTGACGAGGTAGTCAAAGACAAAGCTTTAAAAGCTGCAGAAAAACTACGTCAGCAAAACACTGACATGACAATCTTGTTTGCTAACCAGTGTTTAAAAGGCGTCATCAATCAAGAAGCACACAAATGGTTTGAGCTGGGTGCAGAGTTTGCTGATGTCATCGGCGGGTTGCCAGGCAAAGATGCGGGTCATGAGGCAGAACATCTGGATATAATCTTGCAGAAAGGACAAGAGCTAGGCAAGATGGTGCATGTGCATGTTGATCAACTTAACAAGGCTAAGGAGAGAGAAACAGAGCTACTCATTAATAAAACTAAAGAACACAACATGCAGGGTAGGGTGGTGGCTATTCACAGCGTGTCACTGGCTTGTCAGCCAAAAGAGTATCGTGACAAGATTTATCAACAGTTGGCGGAGAATCAAGTGAGCGTTACAACTTGTCCGTCAGCCTGGATTGATGCCCGAAGATGTGAGGAGCTGGTGCCCAATCATAACGCGATCACACCGATTGAAGAGTTGGTTGCTAGCGAAGTGGTCGTGAGCCTGGGCACCGACAATATTGCTGATATTTACAAACCTTTTTCAGATGGCGATATGTGGACCGAGCTGAGATTTTTATTAGAAAGCTGTCATTTTTATGATCTGGAGGAGTTAGTGAGGATCGCTACTGAAAACGGCCGACAGTGTTTAGGAATTAATTAAAAATTAAAAAAAATTATGTTACAACAACCTTTTTACAATCCAAGAAAAAGCTATGAAGAAAACTTTGCAGATGGTCCGTTTGGAGAGTTTGCTAACAACAAGGTCATTGATCGAGGCGATCGTCAACCGCAACACAATTTTTTAGGACATCAACTCTACTTGCCTTTAGGCATTCCAGCCGGGCCTTTACTAAATAGCAATTTTATCAAAGCCGCTTTTAGTAAGGGGTTTGACATCTGTACTTATAAAACAGTGAGAACTAGGGCTCATCCTTGTCATCAACACCCTAATATTTTAGCAGTCAAGATTAAGCAAGATTTAACTTTAGAGAAAGCTAAACAACCACTTGTTGCGAACAATGATTATACTCAACCACTATCAATCACCAACTCTTTTGGCGTGCCGTCAGCTGAACCTGATAGTTGGCAGGTTGATATGCAACAGGCAAGTGAGTACGCGAGCAAGGGGCAAGTTTTAGTTGGAAGTTTTCAAGGCACAAGGGGCAAGGGTGAGACAGAACAAGACTTGGTTGAAGATTATGTGTTAGGCGCACGATTAACCAAAGAAGCAGGTGCAAAAATCTTAGAAGCTAACTTGAGCTGTCCCAATGAAGGCAAAGCAAAGTTGTTGTGTTTTGATATACCTTTGGTAGCTAGGCTAGCTCAGGCTATGAAAAATCAAGTTGGCAACACGCCCTTGCTTTTAAAGTTAGCTTATTTTGAGTCAGACCATGAGTTGCAACAGTTAGTGGAGACAGCGGGAAAGGTTGTTGATGGTTTTGTTGCCATAAACACCATCTCAGCACAGGTGGTTGATAAAAATGGAAACCAAGCTTTACCTGGTGAAGGACGAGCAATAAGCGGTGTTTGCGGAGCTGGTATTAAATGGGCTGGTTTGGAGATGGTAAAACGGTTGAAAAGGTTGCGCTCACAACTTAACTTGAATTATGCTGTAGTAGGTGTGGGTGGAGTCATGACAACCGAGGACTATCAAGAGTATCAGCAACTAGGTCCAGACGCGGTTATGAGCGCCACCGGTGCCATGTGGAACCCTAACTTAGCTCAAGAGGTTTGGCAGATGCAAAACAATATTAATTAACCGAGTAAGGATAATTAACCGAGCATGAATAATTAACAAGGTTAGGATAATCAATAGGGCAAGGATAATTCACAAGTATAGATAATCAATAGGGCAAGGATCATTCACAAGGCCGGGATAAATAACAGGGCAAGAATAATCAACAGAGCAAGGATCAACTCAAATAACAACTAAATAACAATTACACAACAAATATGTCAAACTCTAACTCAAGTGAGGTTGTTGAGATTTTAAAATCAGTCGGTGCCATCATGACCGATGACCACTTTGTTTATACTTCTGGTAAACACGGCAGTGTTTATATAAATAAAGATGGCTTATATCCTCATGTCAAGGAAACTTCTCAGGTTTGTAAATTAATGGCAGAAAAGTGTGCTCATCTGGAGATTGAGACGGTTGTGGCCCCAGCTTTGGGTGGTATTATCTTGTCTCAATGGGTGGGCTATCATCTTTCAACTATTAAAAACAAACCGATTCATGCAGTCTATGCTGAGAAGGACGGCCAAGGCGGTTTTGTTTTTACTAGAGGATATGATGCCTTTATTAAAGGCAAGAAGGTTTTAGTGTTGGAAGACTTAACTACGACTGGAGGGTCGGTTAAAAAAGTTGTAGATGTGACGCGTGATTACGGAGGAGAGGTGAAAGGGGTATGCGTGATGGTAAATCGTGACCCAGATAATGTTACACAAGAAATCTTTAATGCACCATTTTTTTGTTTAGGAGAGTTGAGGACCGAGGCCTATGATGAGGCAGAGATGCCTGAAGAGTTAAGGAAAAAACCGATTAATATCAAGGTAGGACATGGTAAGAAATATCTAGAGAGTTTAAAAAAACAATGAAAAATTTAGGTATTATCGAAGAAAAATTAAGCAAAAGAGTCAAGCAGGTTAGCTCCTTGGTGTGTGTGGGACTGGATAGTGATCTTGAGAAACTACCGGTTCGATTCTTAAAACAAAAACAGCCTCAACTAGCCTTTAATAAATGGATTATCAAGCAAACTCACCAAGATGTGTGTGCTTATAAACCTAACTTGGCTTTTTATGAAGCACGAGGCGCGCTTGGTTGGCAGGAACTAGCCTTGACCGCGCAGTACTTGCGCGCCAATTATCCTGAGGTTGTTTTAATTGCGGACGCCAAGCGCGCTGATATTGGTTCTACCAATCAGGGTTATGTGACTGCTATTTTTGACGAACTTGGTTTTGATGCGGTGACACTCAATCCTTACTTAGGGCAAGAGGCTCTACAACCGTTTCTTGATCGTCAAGACAAGGCCTGCATTATCTTGTGTCGTACCTCAAACCCTGGTGCAGGCGAGTTTCAAGATTTAATAACTAATGGCAAACCGCTTTGGCAAACAGTGGCTCAACAAGTTTCTGATAAATGGAATCAAGCTCGTAACTGTATGTTGGTTGTTGGCGCCACCTATCCAGCAGAGTTAGCTCAAATCAGGGAAATTGTGGGCGAGATGACCTTGTTAGTTCCTGGCGTGGGAGCTCAAGGGGGTGATCTGCAGGCAGTTTTGCAAGCAGGGCTCACTAATAGTAATCAAGGATTAATCATCAACTCTTCTCGAGGAATTATCTTTGCCAGAGATCCTCAACAGGCGGTTAAAAACTTACAGCAAGAAATCAACGATTGTTTTTAAGACTGTTAATGACTCAGCAATCAATAAATCAAGATTAATTTAAGGTTGTAAAATCCCTTCAGTTTCCCCTTCGATCATGAGCTCAACAGTTTTTACTGTTCCAAACTGCATCAAGGTATGTTCAATTTGAGAGCGAGCGCCTAGCACTGTACATGAGCCCGCAACTTGATTAAGCTCATCGCTAAAGTTAGCCAGAGCTACGCCTTCTTTAAACTCCAAGCTTAGCAAGCGAGTGCCTGCAGGTATATTTGTTAAATAACCAACTTCTAGTTCTTCAGCAGTTGGTCCTTCAAGCAAGGACTCAAGAGTGGCCCTGATGATGGTTTCCATGCCTTCTAACACTCGATAAACCGGCACCACGTTGTCACAGATTTGATCTTGTTGTGTGTTGTTAAGAAAAATATTAACGCCCGCAGCTTGCACATCAACAGGTGGATCAATTTGCAGGCTTTCATTAATTGTTTGATCTGAATAAATCGGTGTTAAATCTGCTGAATGCCTAGTTTTTCTCAGATAGTTTATAATCAGCACAACACCGACTACGAGGAGTAAGATGATGATAATTATAAAAATGTTATTTTTTTTCATAAGCAGTAATGATAATCATTATTTAAAAATAATTGTAGAATAAGAGATCATAAATTGAAAGTGCACTAAAAAATCAAAAAAAATCAGGATCACAATTATTATGTCAAGTTTTGGTTTATCAGTTGCCATTGTTGGTTTGCCCAACGTGGGTAAATCCACATTATTTAATGCTTTATTAAAAAAACAAGTTGCTTTGGCTGCCAACTATCCTTTTGCCACGATCGAGCCAAACGTGGGCGTGGTTGAGGTGCCTGATGAGCGTTTGCCGGTTCTAGCCAAACTTGTTCACACCGAGGTCATCAAACCCGCCCTGGTGGAGTTTATTGATATTGCTGGTTTAGTGAGAGGCGCGTCGCAAGGAGAGGGTTTGGGCAACAAGTTTTTAGCACACATCCGTGAGACCGACGCCATCTGTCATGTGCTACGCGCTTTTCATGACGACAATGTGTCACGTCAGGGTTTGGTAAGTCCGGTTGAAGATTTAGCAACGATTCGCACCGAGCTTCAGCTGGCTGATCTGGAGACAGTCAATAAACAAAAGCAAACAAAAGGCACGAATGATCGATCAGAGCAGGAACGCTGGCAGATTATTCTGGACTTTAAAAAAAGACTGGAAGCAGGCCAAAATGTTTTACCAGCCAGTTGGCTTAGCATGTCAAAGTCAGAGCTATCACCTCGGCAAAAATCTTCTTTAAAACTGGCAAAGGAGCTGAGTCTGTTAACCTACAAGCCTGAGTTGTTTGTGTTAAATATTGATGAGGCAGAGTTAAGCAAGACAGAGTTAAGTAGGGCAGAGTTAAGTAAGACAGAGTTAAGTAAAGCAGAGTTGAATGAGGCAGAGTTAAGTAAAACAGAGGCAGTTTGTCAGGAGTATGCAACAGTTCTCACTACTTCAACTCAGCCGATTCATCAAGAACAGATCGTAGTGATTAGCGCGAAGATCGAGAGCGAGTTGGCAGCGCTTTCCCCAGAAGACCAACTATTATATATGCAAGAGCTAGGGATCAAGCAGTCTGGGTTGGAAAGATTGGCGCGGGTGGCTTATCAACACTTGCACTTGCAGAGCTTTTTAACCGCTGGTGAGTTAGAGGTTAGAGCCTGGACAATTAAACAAGGTATGACTGCGGTTGAGGCTTCTGGCGTGATTCATACTGATTTTAAGGATAAGTTTATTAAGGCTCGAGTGGTGAGTTTTAATGAGTTTGTAAAATATAAAGGTTGGTTAGGTTGTAAGGAAAAGGGCAAACTAAGGCTAGAGGGAAGGGATTATGTCATGCAACCGGATGATGTGGTTGAGTTCATGATTGGCGGGTAGAAGCTAGCTCACATTTCTCAAAAATGCTGTATAATAAACCATTCTTATTTATAAAATTTATTTAAAAGATATAAATAGTCATATGAAGATACCAGCTCAAGTTAGAAATCGAGTCTACGAGTTAACCTGTTTAGTTGATCCTGATCTCAGCGAGGAAGACCTTAAGAACACCTCTCAATCCATTCAAGAGGTTGTTACTAAAAAGGGAGGTAAAATCAATGAAATAGAGCAGTGGGGCATCAAAGATTTAGCTTATACAATCAAGAAGGCAGGCAAGCAATATCAGCAGGCACACTATCTCCACATTATTTTTTCTGCAGAGGCTGATCAAGCCACCGCGATTAAAGAAATCATGAACAGCACTGAGCCAGTAATTAGATATTTATTAGTCGTGCAAGAGGATTAAGATTAAAATTTTTTTTGCTCATTTTTAAATTTTTCCTTTTGTTTTAAATCTTGATGGTTTTTTTATACGCTTTTTGTCAGAATTCACATATAATATATAAAGTTATCTATAAGTTAGTCTGATAGAGGAGGAAAAATATGGCTGTCAGATCATTAAATAAAGTAATGCTTATCGGGAATCTCACCCGAGATCCAAACTTGAGATACACCCCTGGCAATACCGCGGTTTGCTCATTTGGCATTGCCACCAACCGTTCTTGGTCAACCGAAGACGGCAACTTTGAGGAAAGAACAGATTTCCATAACTTGGTTGCTTGGGCAAAATTGGCGGAAATTTGTGATCAAATTTTACGCAAGGGTGACAAGGTTTATGTTGAGGGTCGATTACAAACTAGAGACTGGAAAACCAATGAGGGCGATGATCGTCGAGTCACCGAGATTGTGTTGGACAGTATGATCAAACTAAGTTCTCCGCAAGGAAAGGATTTTGATCGAGAGAAAGAAGATGTTGAGGAGCAGGGTGTTGCAGAGGAAGAGGTAAAAAAAACCAAGAAAGCCTCAAAAAAAGAAGCCGAGGTTGAAGAAGAGATAAAAGAGGTTGAGGACGCAGATCTAGAGGAAGTTGCAGATGATATTCCTTTTTAGGTAGCCAACTCAAGGCAGGGATTAAGTATTAATCAAGAAACTTGTTAATATTTAATCCCGCCTGTTGTGGTTGTGATCGTGGTATAATAAAGGTTCAAAACTCATCAGGAACTTAAAAAGTTAAAAGTCAGAAACGATCGCCAAGGTGGTTACTTTAAGTCATCAGTAATCTCGCAACAAGTTTGTCATTTAAGGTAACTAGAATTAAATGAATATTAAATGTAATATGCAAAAATTTTCATATAAAAATCCTCAAGAATTGAGTAAATACATGAGCAGGCAGGGGCTGATTTTACCGAGAGAAAAAACCGGTTTAAGCAAAAAAGAACAAAACAAGCTAGCACGCGCTATCGAACGCGCCCGACACTTGGCTTTGGTTCAATACACACAAACCTTATAAAACTCAAAAGTAACTCAAAACTTACAAACTTAAAGTAAAAGCACAAACCAGGGCAGAAGTTTCTCATAATCATTTTCAATAACTAATAATAATGATCTTGAGCTTGGTTGAGCTAAATAAAAAAAATGCTTAAAGTTGTTGGCTAGGTTTCATCGCCAGCAGCACATCTGTTATTTTTAATCTTTTGAGTTTGAACTCATCATGAAACTTACTTTTACTGCCATCCGCAACCTGATTATCGCTGTCCTGTTGGTTATTTTAGGCATGGTGATGGGACAACGTTATAGCCACCGTATTTCCATTGCCACCTCTAACTTAGCTCAACAAGACTCAGGGATTGTCTCGAAAAACCTCACTGGTAGTTTAACTCCGGCACAAGATAAAGAGATCAACTTTAATGTTTTTTGGGAGGTCTGGAATATCTTAGAGAAAGAGTATCTAGAGGTTGAGAAACTCAACAGCAAGGAGATGGTTGACGGAGCTATTCAGGGAATGGTGGCCTCGATCGGTGATCCGTATACAGTTTATTTACCGCCCAATGACCACAAGCGTGCAGGCGAGGACTTGCAAGGCAGTTTTTTTGGAGTGGGTATTGAACTTGATTATATTAATGACACCCTAGCAATCATTGCACCTTTGGAAGGTACACCAGCTGATAGAGCAGGGCTAGAAGCAGGCGATTTAATCTTGCGCGTGCGTGATGATAATAAAGGAATAGATGAAGACAGTTCCCGCTGGGGTCTGAACGAGGCTGTGGAAAAGATTCGAGGACCCAAGGGTACCGAGATCACCCTTACGATTTATCGAGAAACGGTTGAGGCGCCTTTTGAGGTCACGATGCGACGGGAGGAGATCCTGGTTGACACCGTGACACTAGAGATTATCGAGTATCATAACAAACAAGTTGCTCACTTGCGTGTTTCTCGGTTTGGTGGACGCACTAAAGAAGAGTGGGATTTGGCTGTTCACAAGATCTTAACTCATCAGCCATCAGTGGCTGGCATTGTGTTGGATCTTCGCAACAACCCCGGTGGTTATTTCGATGGCGCTATTGATCTGGCGAGCGATTTTATTGAAAACGATATTGTGGTTTCGCAAAAAGGTCGATTAACTCATCAAGATTATCGCAGTCAAGGCAAAGCTCGTCTTAAAAACTATCCATTAGTGGTGCTGGTGAACAAAGGTAGTGCCTCTGCTTCAGAAATCGTTGCAGGTGCACTCAGAGATGATTTGGGTGTTAAACTGGTTGGCTCGCAAACTTTTGGCAAGGGAACGGTGCAAGATCGTATGGAGTTATCAAACGGCGGTGGAGTTCATGTTACCATGGGGCGTTGGATGTTGCCAGGTGGTGCCTGGATTCATGACGAGGGTATTCCAGTAGATGTTGAGGTTGAACTTGATCGAGAAACCGAGGAAGACGAGGTGCTGAACAAGGGATTAGAGCTACTGATAGATTAAGCAGTCAAAAGTCATAAGCTGAAACTCAAAACTCAAAAACTTAAACTGAAAAGTTTGAGCAAAACTGAAAAAATTAATAACCATCCATAAACTTACAAACAAATAATTTTTTTTGGAAGAATTAATTAAAACTCAAACTATGTCTAACAATAAACAGTTTAAATCATTCTTAATGGGTTTTTTTGTGTCGGTGATCATCTTGTTTAGTTTTTTTGCGGGATCGATTGCTGACCGACTGTTTGTGATCAAACCACTGGATGCTATTACTCAAAAAACTAGACACAGTTTACTAGGCTCTCCTACAAAATCTCAGGATTTTTCACAAACAAGTTTAGGTCAAATGATGCAATCAGGCTTGTTTGATGTTGCTGATGTAGCAGAAAAAGCCTCGGAGTCGGTTATTACTGTTTCTATTAAACAACAGCAAAGAGTTATTCAACCAGGTAGTATCTTTGACCCGTTTGGTTTTTTTGGCTTTGATTCGAGTGAGGTTCAAGTTGAGGAGGTTCAACAAGATATTGGAAGTGGTTTTGTTGTTGAGGGGGGTTTAATCGTGACCAACAAGCATGTAGTTAATAATCTTACAGCTGAGTATCTAGTCATTGATAAAGATGATAAAGAACATCAAGTCACCGAGATTTACCGCGATCCAAGTTTAGACCTGGCAATTTTACAAGTTCAAGATTTTTCCGCCCCAAGTTTAGTTTTGGGCAACAGTGATGAGGCTAGGGTTGGAGAGTCGGTGATCGCTATTGGCACTGCTTTAGGCCAGTTTCGGCACACCGTTACCACTGGCGTGATTTCCGGAGTAGGTCGCTCGATAACCGCTGGCGGTGGTGATCAATTTGAAAGTTTGGAAAACATGTTGCAAACCGATGCCGCGATTAATCCAGGTAATTCTGGTGGTCCGCTGATTAATAGTCAAGGCGAGGTTGTTGGGGTTAATGTGGCCACTACCACGGCTGACAATATCAGTTTTGCGATTCCGATCAATGTTGTTAAGGTTGCTATTGATAACTTTAATGAAACAGGGCAGTTTGATCGGCCCATGCTTGGCGTGCGTTATAGCATGATCAGTGAGCAGGCAGCACTCATGAATGAAGTGCCTCAAGGAGCATATGTTGTTGAGGTTGTTCAAGGTAGTAGTGCTGATCGTGCTGGAATAAAATCTGGCGACATTATTGTTGAGTTTGACGGGCAAAAATTAGGTGATGAGCAAGATTTAGCACAAATGATTAATCAGCAAAAGATTGGTAAAACAATTCAGATCAGACTGTGGAGAAACAGCGAGTTCCTTAATCTCAAGGCTACGTTATAAAGTATTGATTCTGGATTTAAAAATTAAACAATCCACACAGGTGGTAAAAATTGAGCAAGAGTTCTAACTATGACCAATACTCAATCTCTCAAGGTTGGTGATAAAATCATCCGCTTTGGCAAAGTATACGAAATATTTAAGCTTGTTGAGGAAAAAAATCCTGAGACCGAGGAACTGGAAAAGGTAATTTACTTTAAGCCAGTTTATGAGTCTCGAGAAAGTCAAACCTTAATCTGTTCAATAGCGCTTTCCAATCTGGAATTAACTGATATTAGGCGTCCGTTAACCGGAGAAGAGGTTGATGAGTTACTGGATTTTCTCAAGTCTAAGATCAAGATGAAGAATCGTTTTAATACTAGATCTGCTAAGGAGTTAATTAAATCTAACGAACCAAAAAAAATTGCCATGATCTTGAAAAAACTGGCTATTGTGAAACGTGATCCTGATATTAATTTTACCTACACCAAAAAAAGACTTTTTAAATCTGCTTTGAAAAAACTGCAGGAGGAAGTGGCCTTGGTTAAAGGGGTCTCAACAAAGGAAGCGCAAGAGATGATTATTGAGATTCTTAAACACCAGGCAGCAAAAAGTTTTATTTTAAGCGATGACGAAGATCTGGATGATTAGTAAAAAACTTAAAAAGTTAAACTCTCTCTTTAACAGCTCTTATCACTGGATCTAGTTCTCCTTCTAAAATTGTATCTAACTGATGCCAACTTTCATTTATTCTGTGGTCTGTGACCCTGTTCTGCGGAAAATTATAGGTTCTGATTTTTTCAGCTCGCATGTTACGACCAATGGCTGATCTAGCAGACTCGATCTTACTCTCTTGCTTTTCTTGCTCGATCGTCCATAGCTGAGCCCTGAGTAATTCTAAAGCAATTGCTCTGTTTTGTAGTTGTTTACGCTCTTGACTAACTCTGACCACGATTCCTGACGGTTTATGGACTAAACGGACCGCACTACTGGTTTTGTTAACAGATTGACCACCGGCTCCACCTGAGCGCATAAACTCCCAACTCAAATCCTCATCTCTAATACTTACCACCCCTGTCTTAATTTCAGGCAACACCGCAACCGATGCGGTTGAGGTGTGAACTCTGCCCTGGGTTTCGGTTGTAGGCACTCTCTGAACTCGATGCACCCCAGCTTCATGACGAAATAGCTGATAGGGGTAAAAGGTTTTATTAATGGTTTGGGCCTGGTTTGTTTTTGGGTCGGTAACAACAAGCTCTAATTGAGTTTTTTTAGAGATTTTAATGACTAGATCGTCAATAAATTCCACAGCCAGTTCTTTGTTTTGACAGTATCTAACATACATCCGTAGCAGGTCTTCTGCCCAAATCTTCGCCTCATCTCCACCCGCGCCTGCTCTCAGCTCAATAATGGCTTTTGACTGTAGGGTGGGGTCACTGGCTACCGCCTTTTGCTCAGCCAAGGAATCGTCATATTCCTGAGAAAATTTTTCAAGATTTGCTAGCTGTTGCTCAAGTTGATTAATCTCATCTTGAGCCAAAGATTTTAGCTCTGAATCATCTAGCAACTGCTGATTTTCCCTGATTTTAGCTTTTAGCTGTTTGATTTGATCCTGATAGAGGTTGGTTGTCATAGAGGGGTTAGAGATGATGCGTAATTAAGAGTAGCTACTTGATAAATCAAGATCTATCATCAGCTACCTTACTTAATTTAAAAACATATCTCACTATTATAAGCCTGGTGAAGGAATCTGCCAAATAAAAAAATATCCGACTGAGTTCAGTAGATAGATTAAGTTTAAAAAAATCTAGTTGGCTTTTTTATCTTTTCGAATTTGAGACTGCTTCTCTCGAAGGATTTCTTGGTAGGTGAGAGGTTTTTCTTGTTTAGCTTGTTGGTTAAGTTTTTTTTCTTCAAGTTTCTGCTGAGTCTTTTGCTTTTTTTGTTGAGCCTGTTCCATCTGCTTCTTAAAGCGGTCAACACGACCCTGTTGATCAACAAACTTCATCTCATTAGTAAAAAAAGGATGACATTGGTTGCAGATGTCCACCTGAATTTCTTCCAGAGTAGACCCGGTAACAAAAGTATTGCCACAGCTACAGGTAACTTTAGTATTGTTGTGCCAGTTAGGATGGATGTTAGTTTTCATAATAAGCGGTAATTATAACAGAAAAAGGATAAAGTCAAAAGTTAAAATAGGGCGAAGGAAGATTGAGCGTAGATCAGCACATGGTGTACAGTTTTTTTGTTTTATCTTTTATTCTTGACAGCCTTTTTATTTTTTTAATTTAAATCTTGATAACTAATGTGTTCGTTGTCCTGCTAATAAAATGCCTAAGAAAACCACCCCTAGTCCAATTATCTGCTGACTTGACACGGTTTCTCCAAGTAGCAAGATACCTAAAGGTAAATAAATCAAGGGATTCAAGTAAGCAAACAAACTCGCCTCTGAAGCCTCGATGTTTTCTTGACCTTTAATGTAGCAAATAAACCCGATAACCGAGCCAAAAATTCCCATATAGATCGAGGCAACTTGGACCGAGCGATGTGTCCAATCTTGAGCAATCTGGGCCATGAGTTTAGTAAACTCGCCATGAGCAAGAATAAGATTGATGATGAAAAAACCAATCAAGCCGACTATAAAACTGATCGCGCCAACCAGAGCTTTGTCCAGTTGATGATAATATTTTTTCGCCAGGACATAATACAGGGCATTAGTTATGTTGTAAGTCAAGACAAACAGGTTGCCAAGTAAAGAGATTTTATTGTTAAGACCATTCTGACTGGTTATGATTAAGATCGAGCCAATCACTGATAACAGCAGTCCTGCCCACTCACAGCGTTCCTGTTTTTCTTTAAGCAAAAAAATACCAGCCAAGGTGATGAACACTGGTCCGGTTGTGCCGATCAAGCTGGCTTCAATGGCTGTGGTTTGAGATAATCCATAAAATAAGATACTCAGAGAAACAACCGTGGCTAGCAACTCTAAAGCAATGACTCTAGTTAGGGGAACTTTTGCAAGCTTGTCTCGTTTTTTGGACAGGTAAAATAAAGAAAAAACCGTGGTCGCCACCAGATAGCGATAAAATAAGAATCTAAAGGGAGAGGTAAACTCAAGAGCCGGTTTAACTATTACCAGACTAGCTCCCCAACACAAAGTAGTGATCAATAAATATGAATAAGTTTTTTTTCGCCTATTATGAGTATCTTCTTTACTCATTTTCTTGAGCAATTTTCAGTAGTTCAATAACTTGTTCAATAGTGAGTTGTTGCTGTTCTCCTTTATCCATATCTTTTAGGGTCACCAGAGATTTTTTTTGTTCTTCATCACCAATGACGATAGTCCACGGAATATTTTTTTGATTGGCAAGTTTAAACTGTTTACCTAGTTTGTCTAGAGTAGGGTAGAGCTCAACCGAGATACCAGCCTGTCGTAGTTTATTAGCTACAGTCAAGGAATCTGTGATTGTCTCTTGACTAAAGATCGTGACCATGACCTGACAAGAATCTTGAAATTCTGGGATTAAGTTGAGAGCTACTGCTGCTTCAACAGTGCGGTCAAAACCAAAAGCAAAACCGACTGCGGGCATTGTAACGCCTCCCAACTCTTTAATTAAGTTATCATAGCGACCACCACCGCCTAGCGAACCGACTCCATAATCTGGCACGCTTACTTCGCAAATCATGCCGGTGTAATAGTCAAGTCCACGGGCTAAAGTTGGAGAGAAGGTGATACTGTTTTGAGTCACGCCCAACTTCACGGCTAGGTTAATGATCTCCTGCAGTTTTTTACTAGGCGACAAAGCACTCACAACCTTAAGAATTTTATTTGCCATAGCTGGTGTTAAACCCTTGTTAACCAGCTCAGCAACCACTTTTTCAGCTGAGATCTTTTCAATCTTATCTAGAGTTTGGATAATGCTGGCGACCTCTACTTCTGGAGAAGCAAATGGCTGAAGAGTGGCAAACAATAACTCTCGATCATTAACTAAAATCTTGATGTCTTGAAAACCAATATTGGTATAAGCTTGAAATATACAAGCTAAAACCTCGGCATCTGCCAAGTTATCAGCAGTGCCAAAAATATCTAGATCACATTGGGTAAACTCCCTAAACCTGCCTTTTTGTGGTTTCTCAGCCCGAAAAACATTTTGGGTTTGATACCGTCTAAAGAACCTAGGTAAGATGTTGCGATATTGCGCTAAAATGCGGGCGGTGGGCACGGTTTGATCATAACGAAGTCCGAGTTGACGCCCGCCCTGATCAGTAAAGGTGTAGACTAGCTTATCAGTCTCAACGCCATATTTCCCCAAGAGCAGATCAGCATACTCTAGGGTAGGTGTTTCCATAGGTTCAAAGGCAAAAAGTTGCAGAACCTCGATAATTTTTTTCAGAACATAGTCTCGTTGTCGTTTTTCCTGGGGAAAAATATCTCGGAAGCCTTTTAGGTTTTGTAAGGTTTGGTTATTCATAATATGAAACTCAATTATTAAGCTTCTGCAATTATACCGCGAGTTGTGAGAAAAAATCAGGGGAAGTTTAGCCAGATTGTGATAAAATGAGAGCTGGTTAAGTTAAAAAAAGTTTTGTGTTAAAAAAAGGGCTTGTAGCTCAGTTGGCTAGAGCGCTGCTATCGCACAGCAGAGGTCAGGGGTTCGAGTCCCCTCAAGTCCACAAAAAAATCAGGAGCAAAAGGAAAAAATGCGTACAGCTTGTGAAAACATGGACCACAGCTTGGTGCAACATGGACCACAGCTTGGTGCAACTTTTTTATTGTTAAGTTCTAGCTGTTTGTTAAGTTTTAACAGTCTAATTAAGTTTTTTTAACTTCTTGTTTTTACCTACTCAATCTCAACTAAAGCTCTGATTATTCGAGCGGTTTTTGTCTCAACCTCGGTTTCCTCATTTGTGGTAATAAATCCTGCAATGATAAGTTGCATATTTTCAAATAGATCGGTTTTGGTTACTGTTTCTTCAGTAATATCCTCGTATTTAGTTTGATTATTTAAAATAACTTGATGTTTTTTAGCTTCTTTTCTGGTTTCAAGAGTTAACCGAGAATCATCAATATTAATGAGGGTGCCGATTAAAACAAGTTGGGGTTTAGACCTGATGTTGTTTTCAGAAAAGATGATCTTGACGGGTGTGAAGGCATCTTTCTCTTGGATACCTAGAACAGTGGCCGAGTCTTCAATCTCAATATCTTTAACAGCAATGTTTTTGTTATTTTTTATTAAACTTACTCGATCATTTAAAGGTATTACTTGCGTTCCTTTAGGATTACTAACTGTAATAGTTTCTTCAGACACACGCTCTATCTGCCCAACAAAACCACGCTTGGTTTGACCGTTATTCTCAAAAGATTTTTTTTCTTGAACCACTTTTTCAACCCTGTCTTTAAGAGCCTCGGTAGTTGCGGGGTTTGAAGAGGGATCATCATCGGTTTCAGATTGAGCCAAGACGCCACCCGCAAGCATCATCATTGTGATGGCAAAAAATAAAAGTAATATTTTCAATTTATTTTTTTGCATAGATTTGTGTTTTTTTACTCATCTTTCTTAACTGTATCCTTATCCTCGGTTTCTGCTTCTTGGGCGTCCTCCTTAGTTTCTTCAGCAATCACCAACTCTTCGTCATACACAATAACGGTTCTTTCAATAATAAAATCCTCTCCATCTTCATCAAGAATGTGAATCTTGATAATGTTAGCCAAATCTTGAAGAGCTACTTCTTTTGAGAAGTTACCTTGATCATCTGCTTGAGTGATGAGGGGTAAGTCATTAACATAAATCACGACAAAATCATTGGGAGTGGTTTTGCCGGTGACAGTGGTAGTTTTTTCACTAATCACGGTTTCATCATCAGGAAGATAAACCGCGACCTTGCCGTTATTTTCTTGAGCTAAAGTTGGCACAACTTGTTCCAGTTCTTGAATGGTGGTGGCAACTTGGCTTTCCTGTTGTGTTTTTTGAGAATAGTAGATGCCATAGGTGATAAACAAACCCATCACCAGACCAACCAAGATTGCAATAACAAACTCTTTTTTCATGATTTTTTATTTGGTAATAAGTCTATTATAACCGATACTAAATTTTATTATATAATTGCATTCAAATAGTAGCTTGATACAATGAAAACTCAAAAGTGGTTGTTGGTTGATTAAATAGAGTTGTATTTTTACACTTTTGCACTATTCTGGATACCTTTGATATTTTTGATACTTTTGAGTTTAAACTTTTTTATTCTGGCTGACTTTTAACTTTTTAACTTTAATTTTTTTATCGAAAGGTTGCTTATGATCATAAACTATTACAATCATGCCTGTTTCAAGCTTAAAGGTGCTGAGGGCACGGTTGTCACTGATCCATATCAAGACTATGTAGGTTTTGAGCTTCCCAGTCTGAGCGCTGACATTGTGACGGTCTCACATGATAACCCTGCTCACAATAATTATCAAGCCATCAGTGGCACTGCGCGTCGTAAAAATCCTTTTATTATTGAAAAAGCAGGCGAGTATCAAGTGCAAGGAGTGTCGGTTTTTGGTGTCAAGACTTTTCAAGACGAATATCAGGGTTCGGTCAGAGGCGAGAACTATGTTTTTAGCATTTTAGTTGATGGTTTAAGAGTTTGTCATTTGGGAGGCCTGGCTCATCAGTTAGATGAGAAAACTATTACCGAGATCGGGTTGGTTGATATTTTGTTTTTACCTGTTGGTGGAGGTTTTGCTTTAACACCCAAAGATGCTTTAAAGGTTGCGCGTTCACTAGAACCTAATATTGTTATTCCAATGTCTTATAAATCACCAGATCACAACCAGAAGAATTTTGCAGAGTTAAATACTTTAGAAGAGTTTGTTAAGGTTTACGAGGCTGAGCCCCAACCGATTGACAAACTTAACATCACCCGTAATAACTTGCCAGAAGAGATGGAGCTTGTGGTCTTGAATAACTCGTAAAAATTGTTAAACTGAGAATAGAGATATTGCATCAATAAATTTATTTCCTGCCCCAAAGTTAATACGAAGTTAAAAGTGCCTGCTTGATGACAAAAATCAAACTGCATTTTTACGCTCCTTTTAACTTTTGAACCTTTATTTTTTATGGATTCCAAACTACCTCCCCACGATCTTGACGCTGAACAGTCGGTTTTAGCCTCAATTTTAATTGATGAAGAGGCGTTTATTCGGGTTTCAGATTATCTCCAGATTGAAACTTTTTATGACCGTTCCCATCAACTGATATATGAAAGTATGTTGGAGCTTTATGAGCAAAGAGAGGCGATCGATGTGGTGACTTTAACCAATCAGCTTAAAAAGAATGATACCTTAAAAAGAGTGGGTGACACCAGTGCCATTGTTAAACTGTCAAACTTGCTATCTACAGCAGCCAATGCTGAAAGCTATGCGCGGTTAATCAAGGAATACTTTATCAAGCGCCAACTGATAACAATCTCCGGTAACTTAAGTGAGCTAGCTTTTGATGGTAGTAAAAGCGCTCAAGATGTGCTGGACATTGCTGAGTCAAAGGTGTTCAAGGTTTCGCAGTCACATTCTGCTAGGGATTTTATTCCACTCAAAGACACCTTGGTTGAAAGTTTTGAAAGGTTAGACGAACTACAAAAGAGTGGGGGGGAGTTGCGAGGTGTGCCCACTGGTTATAAAGATATTGATGATTTATTAGCAGGGTTGCAACGTTCAAACCTGGTAATTTTAGCTGCACGTCCTGGTATGGGAAAAACCGCCCTGTCCTTAAATATTACTCAAAATATTGCTGTTAAGTATCGTAAAAAAGTTGGCTTTTTTTCATTAGAAATGAGCAAGGAAGAGTTGGTCGATCGTTTGTTGGTATCACAGGCTGATATAGATGCCTGGAAGCTCAAGACTGGTCGCTTAAACCAGCAAGATTTTTTAAAGATCTCAGACGCCATGGGGGTGTTAGCAGAGGCGAGCTTGTTTATTGACGATACGCCTGGTTTGAGTATTTTTGACATGCGAACTAAAGCCAGAAGGCTGATGTCAGAACAAGATATTGATATCTTGGTTGTTGATTATCTGCAGTTAGCTCACGGCCGGACTCAGGATAATCGCGTACAGGAAGTTTCAGAAATTTCTCAGGGTTTAAAAAACATTGCTCGAGAACTAAGAATCCCGATCTTAGCTTTATCACAACTGTCTCGCGCTATTGAAAGTAGAGGTGAGAAAAGACCGCAACTGTCTGATTTAAGAGAGTCTGGCGCGATCGAGCAGGATGCTGATGTGGTGATGTTTTTGTATCGCAAGGATGAGGATATTCGTGAGCAGGTGACCTTACGTGTGGCCAAACACCGCAACGGTCCTTTAGGCGAGGCAGAGCTTTATTTTAGAGGTGACAGGATTAAGTTTTATGGTATGGAGAGTAAGATTGATTAGGGAGTGAATATTTGTGTCAGGATTTTTTTTATCTCATTTTTGAGAACGGCTCCAGCCTGATTTTCCATCCAAATTTTCCTTAGGTATCAGTCCAGTTTTATTAAAACGCCTTTTATTTTTACCAGGCACTATTTTTACGATTTTTCTAAGGCACCATTTTTACTGTGGCACCCTTTTTCTAAGGTACCGCTTTTTACTGTGGCGCTATTCCAAACAACAAGAAGATTAAGCCGGAGGAAACAACCACCAACATTAAGAATGACCCTAAATAAGTGCGGGTATTTTCTTTAATTTGATCTGGGTCAGGGTTGTCGGTTGCCATGAGGATGATAATTGATACCACCATCCAGATTACAGCCCGAAGCACCACCGACCAAATGCTGGACACGTCAAATAGACTATAAGCAGTAGCTTTTAAAAACTCCATATTTTTATAATGCTGTAATTGCTAGTAAAATGCAAGGGTTATTGATAAAATAGAGCCTGCTAGTTAGGATTAAAATTATCCTTTAACAGGAGAAATTTAGATAAAAATTAGCCGCGGTGGCGGAATTGGTAGACGCGTGGGTCTCAAAAACCCATGAGTTAAACACTTGTGTGAGTTCGATTCTCACCCGCGGCACAGACTTTTTAACAGATCGTGTTTAGGTTATAAATGAGATCTAGGTTTAAGTCAGGTTGATTTTTTTTGGGCTCAAAGATGTGTTTAAATTAACAGTTAAGTTCATCGCAAAAATATATACACTATATATAAACTTAGGATACAAACTTACGATATAAATTAGATACTAAAAAATATCATGCTTCCCACCATCTTCAATATCGGTCCATTTCATCTGCTAACCTTAAGCCTGTTTCAGGCGCTGGCTTTTTTTAGCTGTGGTTTGATTTTTTGGCGTCGGGCAAAAGAGGAAAGCTATTCTGAAGCCAAGGTGTTTGATGGCTTTTTGCTGAGTTTTATTGTGGGCTGGTTAAGCGGTCGTGCTGGACATGTACTGGCTAACCCGGATCAGTTTGGCTGGGATGTTTTAAAATGGCTGAATGTGGTCCATTATCCTGGTATTCAGTTATTATTCGCCTTAGTTGGGGCAACTCTCTATCTATATTTTTATGCTCAAAAACAAAAATGGGATGCTTTTGAGATTCTTGATTGGTGGTCTCAGTCGTTAGTTATGGGTTTAATTTGGTTATATTTAGGATATTTTTTTGCTGGAGTATTGTTTGGAAACACCACTCAAATGCCCTGGGGCATAGTTTTTCCTGGAGTGTTTGAGCCTCGCCATCCAACTCAGGTTTATTATGTAATCTTTTTACTAGCAATTTATAAACTCTTATCTTGGTTAGAGTATCATTACCGGACTTTTAACTGGTATCGTTCTGGTAAAAAAACTGCACAAACCGGTTTTTTATTTATTGTTTTTTTAACAAGTTATGGCTTGTTTTCTTTACTAATGAGTTTTTTTCAATCCTCTCAAATTCAAATAGGAGAAATGGTTTTTGATGGGTTGGCTTATCTGGGTTTAGTTATTTTTGGTTTATGCTTGATGCTAGTGAGGGCAAACCGGAGCTTCTTTTCTTTTAAGCAGAAAAAGTCTTTGGCAATTAAAAAGTGAAACAATGGCACAGCCAGATTCTTCCTTAGCTAGCAAGTTACCCATAGTATTTGAGGACAAACACCTACTGGCCATTAATAAACCTGCGGGCTTGGTGGTTAATGATTCTAAAACAACTCAAGAAACAACAGTCCAGCACTGGATGTTTGAGCAACTAGGAAAAGAGCAGGGGATACAAAAAATACTCAAGAAAAACTCTGTTTGGGAAAAACTAGTACCGGCTGATTTTACTAACAAGTTTGGCACTCCTCAAGAAATTTTTTTGCAGAGGCAAGGCATAGTTCATCGACTGGATAAAAACACGAGTGGAGTTTTACTCTTGGCTAAAGATCCCGGGACCTTGGTTAACTTGCTTGGTCAGTTTAAAAACCGACAAACTCGTAAAAAATACCTCTGTTTAGTACATGGCAAGATGAAGGTTGAGAGCTTAGCAATTAACGCCCCGATTGCTCGGTCAAGAACAAAACGTTTTCAGTTTAGAGTTGAGATTGACGGACGACCTGCCACCACCTATTACCAAGTGCTTGATTTTTTTCCCTCACTTCAAATCGAGAAACTTAACTTACAACTAAAACCAGGCTTTATTAAAAATTTCAAGATTTATCAACAAGGTTTTTCTTTATTAGAGTGTTTGCCAGAAACCGGTCGCACGCACCAGATTAGAGTGCATTTAGCCCACCTTAAACATCCATTAGTGGCTGATACAGTTTATGCGGGTGAAAAAAGTAGTCAGTTGGATAAGTTGTGGTGCGCGCGTCAGTTTTTACATGCCTGGCAGTTGCAGTTTGTGCATCCGCAATCTAATAAAAAGATGACAGTTAAGGCAGAGTTAGCAGAGGATTTAAAAGAAGCACTTAAATATTTAAAGTAATAAATGAAAAAAAATTCTCAGAACAATCGACAGATCGGTGGTCATGTTTCAGTAAGTGGCGGAGTTCATCTGGCTGTCGAGCGTGTGGCAAAGATTGGTGGTAACTGTATGCAGGTATTTTCGGGAAGTCCTCGGTCTTGGCGGAGATCTGACCCTAACCAAAAAGACCTGGAAAAAATGTTTACAAATCAAGAAGAATTAGGCGTTAAATCCATCTTTACTCATGCTTTGTACTTGGTGAACTTAGCCTCTGATAAACCAGAATTAGTTTCGAGATCTGTTCAGTCGCTGATCTTTGATCTTAAGTTTGATAGCTTAGTAAAAGGTTCGGGAGTGGTGGTTCATCTAGGCAGCCATCAGGGCAGGGGATGGGAGGCGGTTAAAGATGATTTAGTTAAGGTTATCCAGCAGATATTATCAGTCACGCCTGAGGATAGCACCTTGTTAATCGAGAACTCAGCCGGTCAAAAGGGCAAGATAGCCTCAGATTTAAAGGAAGTGCGTTGGTTACTGGATCAGCTTAAGACAACTCGGGTTGGTTGGTGTGTTGACACCTGCCATGCTTTTGCAGCCGGCATTCCGCTGGTTAAAACTTCTCAATACTGTCATCAGGCTCAACAATCAGACTTAATTAGCCAACTGCGTCAATTAAAATTAAGCCAATCATTAGAATGCTTGCATGTGAACGACAGCTTGGTGGAGTTTGGCGCAGGTAACGATCGTCATGCCAATATTGGCGAGGGCTTAATTCCTCAAGAAGATCTAAAAGGTTTTTTGCAGAATGAGACGGTTAAAAATATCCCAATCATTACCGAAGTGCCAGGAATGGATAACAAGGGTCCAGATAAAGAAAATATTGAGCGATTAAAAAAGCTGGTTGGATAAACTCAGGGTATATAATTTATAATCCACCGAACTGGATATATTTGACTGTTTTATTTTTTTTGATATATAATAGATACTTATGTTTGGGAATAAACCTCAGCAGTTTTTTTAAAATTAACTTGATATAAGCTTGGATAAACCAAGCTTTTTTTATTTGAAACTTTTATGTACGAATCTTTTCGATACAATTATCCAAATGGAAAAATGGGAGAGGCTCAACCAGTTGGTAATAAAGAAAAAGTAGAAAATTTTTGTCCGTTTTGTGATGGATTAGATTCAGATTCTCGTTTTTATCAACAGTATCCAGAGCTCGAGGGATATCCTCAGATTTTATACCAAACTGAATCGGTTATGGTTTTACCTGATTTAGCCCCTGTAAAAAGTGGACATGTTTTAATCGTGCCTAAACAGCATGTTACCTCTCATACGTGTTTAGACTATAGTTGTCGGCGTGAGTTTGCTCAGGTATATGATTTCGTTAAGGAAAAACTTGGGAAGCCAGACACTTTAGAGTTTGAACATGGCAGTGGTTTTTTAAATGATATGCAAGTAGCTTGTGGCAATTCAGTATTCCATGCCCATTGGCATGTGATTCCAGTTAGCGGTCAGGTAGAAGGGATTAAAATTTTAGACAAAATGCTTGACGAGATACCTTCGGACATGCAGTTTCAAAGTTTTGGTCACGAGGATGTTACTAACTCAGAAAGGTTTTTGATGAAATTGTCTGAAAGCAGTGATAATCACCCGTATCTAGTTTTTAGAAATGCGGATTGGGCAGTTGTTTTTAGAGAAGAAGATGAGTTAGCTGTTCCTTCTCAGATTTTAAGAAGAATTACGGCTTTAGTTCTACATGGAGAGAGAGGAAGATGGAACTGGAAAGACGCAACAGATGATGATAAAAATATATGGTTGCAGAATTTAAAACAGATTTATCAATTATTCGGTCACCAGGTTTAATCAATGAATAGATGTGTTTTTTGTAATATTGGGAAAATTGAAAAGATGATCTTTGAATCAGAAAATTTTCTTTTTTTCAAAGATAAATATCCAGCTGTAAAAGATATGCATTTTCTATTGGTTCCCAAAGCTCATATTAGGGAAGAGGTGGAGATAGGCAAAGATTTATGGGAAGAGTACCGGATGATGTGCAACAAGGCTTATTTATATGTGCAAGAAAAATGTAAGGTAAAACCTTTAACCTTTATCCATCCCCCTCAAATGCAAACCGTGCATCATTTGCATCGACATTATATTGGTGGAGTTTTCGGCAGAGAGGGTGTAAAAAAAGCTTTGTTAGAGTATGCTCAAAACAATCCTTAGTAAAGCTGTAGACGCTTTGTTTAAAACTTTTAAGTTAAACCTTGTGAAGTTCAGGCCTCTTGTGTTATACTCTAATCTTCAGCAGGAGAGCTTTCTATAGTAATATAATTATTAATCACGCTGGTTAACTTTTCTCCTGAGTCCTGAATTAAAGTTATCAGCGATTCTTTGTCAACGATAAGACCTATGGCAAGGAAAAATAAGGACATGATTATGACAGACAATAACCTTTCCAGTTTACCAGATAAAGCCCCAGAGTATGATTTAAGAGATCTGCTTGAAGCTGGTTGCCATTTTGGTCACCAACGCAACAAGTGGAACCCTAAGATGGAAGAGTATATTTACACTGATAAAAAAGGTGTTCATGTTTTTGATTTAGCTAAAACTGCCCAGCAGTTGCGACTGGCATATAACTATTTTTACCAACTGGGTAAGCAAGGTAAAAAAGTGATCATGGTTGGCACCAAGCGCCATGCGCGTGAGGTGGTGGAAAAGGTGGCTCAGGAGTCTGGCATGATGTATATTGTGTCTCGTTGGCTGGGTGGATTTTTAACCAACTGGGACCAAATTAAAAAATCATTAGAAAGTATGATCAAGATGCAGGTAGCTTTTGAAGCAGGGGAATATAATGATTTGACCAAGTTTGAGCAGTCTCAACTGAAAAAAGAGATTGCTAGATTAGAACGATTTTTTGAAGGTATTCGTGATTTAAAGTCTTATCCAGATGTAATATTTGTGGTTGATCCAGTTAAAGAAAAAATTGCCGTGAAAGAGGCAAATTTATCTAATATTCCAGTTGTTGGCATTGTTGATACCAATGCCAATCCTGACTTGTTAACGATTCCGATTCCGGCCAATGATGATGCGACTAAAAGCGTGGCTTTTATTGTAGAGGAGATCGGTAAGGCTTATTTATCAGGTTCTGAAGCAAGATAAGCCTATCTGTAATCAATATTTAAATTCAAGATAATTATGACAAAAAAAATCTCAGCACAAGATATTAAAAAATTAAGAGACCAAACCGGTGCCAGAATGATGGACTGCAAGAAAGCGCTAGAAGAAGCTAGCGGGGATCTTGACAAGGCGGTAAAGGTGGTTGAACAGGCTGGTTTGGCTCGGGCTGATAAAACTCAGGATCGTGAAACATCTGCGGGTTTAATCATGAGTTATATTCACAATAATGGTAAGATTGGTGCTTTGGTTGAACTGCACTGTGAGACAGACTTTGTGGCTAAAAACGAGGAGTTTCAAGCTATGGCGCGTGATATAGCTATGCAGATTACAGCGATGAATCCAGAAAATGTGCAGGAGCTGATGGGGCAGGAGTATATTAAAGATCCAAGCATTAATATAGAAACCCTGGTTAAGTCTTTAAGTGGTAAGATAGGTGAGAAGATGGAGGTAAAGAGATTTGTTAGGTATAGTTTGGAATAGAGAAGTAATAGTTTAAAGCTAGAAAAGCCTACACCTTTATGTAGAGTTGAGGTAAGCATTGTTAATATATAGCTACAATGAGGAGTTGCTTGTTAGGAGCAAGTTGTGAAGATGCAACTGAATTTTTACCATCTAATATGCAGTTTTAACCTTTAACTCAAGAATCTTGTTTACTCTGCCATGAAAGACTTTGCCTGCCAGGCCTCTCTAAAAAAAAAGAAAAAAAATTTATCCTCCTGTTTAAAAAGTTTTATTTTATTATTAAAAAAGTTTGCGAACTTGAGCTTAGGCTTGGTTATTTCTGTGCTGTTTTTTGGCGTGATTCTGTGGATGATCTTGCCCCAGATGTTATCTTTGCATAATAATATAAATATTGTACTCATTAATCAACAAAAAGACGTTGAAGAACGTGAATTTCTATTTGTATCTTTTGATTTTGAGCTGAATAAAATTCAAGCTTTTTTAATAACTGATAGTTATGAAGTTTCATTAGTTAATAATGAAGAGTTAACTATGGAACCGGTCATTTTTAGTCAAAAGATAAACCAGCTTAATCCTGAAAACCTGACCACCCAGCATCTGTCATGGCTCACGGGTAGGGTAGTGGAGCAGGTGATTTTTCTTGAGAATAGTCAGACTAGCGTGATTGAGTTGCCCAAGTTGCTAAGAGAGCAGGTAGTTATGCAACTGTCTAGTTTTCACCTTAAAAACTTAAATGAGATTAAGGAGTTAGTATATTTATTAATGTTGCTAAGAAGGGGAGAGTATCAACTAGTCTCACAGGAAAAAACCATTCTGCCAAGCACGTCAGTCCTACCAAACAACTGTAGCGTGGCCGTGATTAATACCACTCAGATTGGAGGATATGCCTTGACGCTAACCTCAATTTTGGAAAAAAGTGGGACAAGGATTATCAGGGTTGATAGTGGTTATCAAGAAGAACAGTTTGAGCAGACTGCGATCGCTTTTAACCAGGAAAAAGACGAGTGCCAGTTTACAGCCCAAACTCTAACCGATCATTTATTTTTGGGAACACCAACTCAACTAGATAAGGATCAAGCCAACTCTTTGTTGAATCGTTTCCGAGCAGATATGGTTATTTTGTTAAGCAACGATCAAGCCTTTTAGATGCTTTTTAATGTTTTTAAATGCTTTAAAATGCGTTTAAATGATGGTTTAATCAAGGTCTTCATCTCTGCTATCCTCGATTTCAAGATTAACCTCTTCTTCGTTTTCATTTAGGGTTATCAAAACCTCCTCCTCATCTTGAACTGGATAGTCTCCAGATAAATCTATAAATAAATCATTCTCTTCTTGCTGATTAACCGGAAAGGAGGTGATTCCTTGATTTGCCTCAGAAACCATGGACTCCTTTACTAAAACCTTACACTTGCTGTTATCACAGTTGATAGAATGAATGGTACACCTGTATTCGTTGCCATTTTTAATAAGTTTTGTGATTCTGGAGGAAATGTTTTGTGGCAAAGCTCCTAAGTAAACCGGTTTAGCTGAGTTATTTTGCTCATCATTTGTAGCGTTCACATAAATCGAGATAAACTCGTTTTTGGGTTCTAGGCAACAGTCTTGACCAATTGATAGAGCAGACAAGGTTTTTTTGTTTGCGGGTCGAATTAACTCAAAGACTTGAGCTTTTCCAGGTTCTTCAATCGAGGCAAAATTCTGAGCAAAACTAATATCTGGTCCCTTAATTTTTTTCTTTACCCGTTCAAGATTTTTACAAGCAATTTTATTATGTTTATTTAGTTCTAAAACTGTTGTTAAGAGTTTTTCAGCTACTCTATTATGACCTAACTGCATGCGGGCTAAAGCCAGGCGATTAAGAGCGTTGACGTTTCTAGGATCAGCCTCTAATATCTCCTCATTGATCTCAACTGCCAAGTTCCAATCTTTATTTTTAGCGGCATCAACCGCTTTTTTAGCTAAGGGCGAGATGTTTTTCATAAGTTGGATCAGGTTTGTAAAACAGATTTATTAATTTTGGCACAAGTTTTGTCAAAGAATACTGATTTTTAGGCGTGTTGTCAAGCACAGGAGTTAAGTTATAATATAAAGGCAAAACTAAAAAACTGCGCCCCAGAGGAAAGCAAAAAAAAGAAACGAGAAAAGTAAGGGAGAACAGCAAAGCTACTGTTGTTAAAGCTTGACAAGATTTTCAGTTAGTTTTACTACCAAGTATACGTTTTTTAATCTTAACTTATGGCAGGACACAGCAAGTGGTCAAACATCAAAAACAAGAAAGCTGCTACAGATCAAAAAAAGGGTAAGATTTTTAGCAAGTTATCGCGTAATATCAGAGTTGCGGTTAGAGAAGGGGGGAGCGATCCTGGATCAAATGTCAACCTCAGGCTTTGGTTGGACAAAGCCCGTGAGGCCAATATGCCCAAGGATAATGTGCAACGCGCGATTGATGCAGGTTTAGGCAAGGGCGTTAACGGCTCTTTGCAAGAAACGAGTTATGAAGGTTTTGGACCCGGAGGCGTGGGTATCTTGATTGTGAGTTTTACTGATAATAAAAACCGCACTACTGCTGAAGTGAGAAACATTCTCCAGCACTCAGGTGGTTCGCTTGGTTCACCTGGATCAACCAAGTATATGTTTGAGCGTAGCGCTCAGGGAAAATATCAACCAACCTTGGCTTTGCCTTTAGATGATCAACAAAAAAAGTCTTTACTTTCAATGGCAGAGGAGTTGTTGGAGCTTGAGGATATTGAAGCAGTTTACTGTGCTGTTGAGGGTTGGGATGACCTGCTTGAGTCTGAATAATTACTAAAAGTTTAATATATTTACCTGACTATTTTATTAAATCATGAGACGAAGAGAAAAGTTTGTTATTTCTACTGTTTTGTTATCTGTGTTCTTTTTTGCGATCCAGTATGTAAGTTTAGACTGGCGATATCTAGCTATTGGCGGTTTGGCAGTCATTACCTATCTAGTTTCCTCGTTTGCCTTATCAGATGATCTTCAGTTTCATGAACGGCTTACTATTGTCCCTTTGCCAACCATGTATGCCACAGCTGTTGCACTGTTTTATTTTTTATTGCCTGATAATTTTATTAGTCAGTTGGTAATTTTAGTTTTGTTTAGTATTGGACTGTATGCCTTATTCTTAACCTCTAACATCTTCTCGGTGGTAAAGGGGAGAACCATTCAACTTTTATATGCAGCACAAGCTGTAGGCTTCTTTTTTACGCTTTTAACCTCATTATTGATAACTAACACGGTTTTCTCATTACATCTGCCTTTTTGGGTCAATGGTTTATTGATTGGACTGGTTCATTTTCCTTTAATCTTCATGTCTTTGTGGGCAGTAAATTTTGAGGATTTTATTGCGAAAGATATCTTGATTTACTCATCAATTCTGAGTGTTTTTTTAATGGAGTTTGCGGTTCTATTGTCCTTAATACCAATCTCTTTGTGGAATGCTTCATTGTTTATTGTTGGAGTGGTTTACTTGGTGTTGGGTTTGCTACAGTCTTTTTTAAGAGGTAGGCTGTTTAAAAACACGATCGCTGAGTATTCTTTAATGGCTGTTATTTTAGCCTTGTTATTCCTCGTTTTTTTCCCATACAAATAGATTAAGTCCAAGATTAAAATCTGCAACTGTTTGCCTAGTTGCAAACCAAAACACAGAGAGTGGGGGAGGATTGTTGCTTTTTTTGCAAGAAATATAAATAGAGCAGAGGCAGATCATTTCTAGGTAGTTTTTGGTTTACAGGCTTTTTCTTATAAGGGTTGTGATTATATTGATCAGTTCAAACCGCGAGTGCTGATATTTAATTTAATAACCAGAAAAAAGTTATCAAGCAGGGTAAAAATTGTGAAAGGACCGTGAAATGGAGTAGAGGGGTTGGATTTTTTTAAACAAGAATGCGTCCTATAATTTGAAGCAATGATATAGTTTGATATAGTTGGGTTAGCAAAGCAACTTCAAGATAATGTGGAAAACTTATTCATTTACTCTAGTGTGAGTAAATTATATTAAGTAAGTGTATTAAATAATTAAATTTCCCTCAATAGCACCTCTGGTAGAGCAAGGCAGGGGCCTCTATTCTCAGGAGAATAGATAGCATCTTGTACAAAATGGATTGATATGAGAGTAAAAAACCCGAACTAGTTTTTAAGGTTTTCTAATCTGAAAGCCTGGGATTCAAGAGACCTTAGAGAAGAGCTAAAGATAGGGGTAAATTATCCAATCAAGA
>Ga0172382_10002646_pt1 | contig 29528 bp, 3 predicted proteins | sample Leawel138RmetaG_FD_122245 | JGI IMG/M metagenome (GOLD analysis project Ga0172382, IMG submission 122245) | Leachate microbial communities from a municipal landfill in Southern Ontario, Canada - Leachate well 138R metaG | ecosystem: Engineered > Solid waste > Landfill > Unclassified | place...
CCGTGAGAACGATGCTCCTTTTCGAATAACCCATGGCAGTATCCCCCCCAATATTGTTTCTCATAAGTAAGGATACCGCAAGTATTGAATAAAGTATATATTTAAGTGTTACATGCTACTAGAAACGAAAAGGCTAAAAAACAGATACTCGTATCGCTGGTGGATACGGATCTGTCTCAACCATCCTCCGGTTCACCCATTTTCATTCGCGAAACATGTTTTCCACATCAAAGCCCGCTCAATGGGTGTTCTGCGTGAATATAGGACCACCCCTATCACATCATACCAACAGCCAGTGCTTCACATAATTCCGGATGACGTGGACAGCCCGCCTGTCCCCAAGCTGAAATATATTCGAAATATTCTTGCAAAATAAAATTAAGCGCACTATACTGGTTTTGTGGAATTTTAGCTGTTCCACAAGATGACATAAATCGGACAACAAAACATAAGAACGCGTCAGCATAATACCGTAAACGCTTGCATGACATTTTATTTTGTCATGACTGAACACTTTCAGTTGTGAGCAGCAGCAACAGGGCACCTCGACACCAATAATTTATAAGGGGTTATGCAAAACTTCGGTGCAGTTATGGGCGTTCATTTTGCGCAAGAGCACTTGGTCCATAACAAGTGGGTTCGCATGGCAGCGGGCACACTGGCTTTTGTCATGCTGTTGACCGCGGTTATGGCTAGTATGGCCCGGGTTACCATCGACCTTTCCGACTTCGATGGTGATCCCGACTCGGCGGCAGGCGCCCATCTGCTTGCGACGAATGAGTATGCGGCAAAAAACTGGCTGCAGCGTGCCGGCATCGCGGCCGAGGCAGCCATAACGCAGCCGCAATCCGCTGATGATTTCTATAGACTGGCCGAAATTTCTATTTCCCGCGCGGATTACACCGCCGCCCGGACATACATCGAAACCTGCCTGACATTGACCGACACGGCAGACCTTGCCAGGCAAGCGGAGCTCTGGCTGGTTAAGGGTTGCCTGGACACCCTGCTTGGTGAAGACGATCCCGCGCTTGCCAGCTTGACCGAGGCTGCCCGTCTGAACCCGACCCTGGACAACGCTTATCTGGTGCAGGCACAGATTTATATTGAACACCAGCGCTGGCTTAAAGCCGAGCAAAGCCTGGCGACATACTTCGACCGCGCTGAGGTGATCAACACCCGGATGTATGCGGCGATGGGTGATTTGCAGATGATGCTGGGTGATATCCAGGCGGCGGCTGATCAGTTCACCTTATCAATTAACGATCACAACGCGGCGGATCCGGACATATACTTGCGCCGGGCTGGCTGTTATGCCCAGCTCGGCATTTATGTTGCGGCTGTCGCCGATTTTACCAAGGCCGCCAATCTTGGCGCCGACGCGGTCCTGTGCACCGAGAACATCGTCATGTGCTACCTGGTTCTGGAAGACTACAAAGCGGTGCTCGAGGCTGGTACCAAACTTGCCTCCGTGCCGAAAGCGCCAGCCCAGCTGCTGCAGAACATGGGTGTGGCCGCGCTGGCGCTCGAGCGCATGACGGAAGCGGAAGCGTATTTCAACCGGGCGATCGAAGCAAACGATAAGCTGGTTTCCGGCTACTACTATCGCGGGATCTGCCGTCTGTCACTCGAGCAATACGAGAAAGCTTGCGGCGACTTTACCAAATCCATCAACCGGGGTGAAGCACTGCAACTATCCTACTATAACCGCGGTGTCTGTTATCTCAACACCAAACAATACAAAGAGGCGCAAGCAGATTTTGAATGGACCGTCCAGACAGGCACAGACCCGTTGCTGACCAAGTCTGCCCGGACCCTTTTACAGCTCATGAAAAATCCCTAGCCTGAGCGATCTCACGCCAGGCGATACAGCAGGAAGTGATCGGCATGTCGGATTCAAAACGCACCCTCAATCGTCGTCGCCAGGTGATCAAGTGCCTGGTTTACCTGACCCTGGTTGTACTCGGGCTGATCGCCATCAGCCTGGTGGGACGCCTCCAGGCAGCCGTCTTTGCCTCGGAAATACCTCCGACGGAGACGTCGGCGCCGAGTGAGTCCGCGGAACCGTCGGAGCCAACACAACCGCAAACCAGTCCCAGTGAGCAAAGCGGTGAAACCGAGCCAACCGACCCGGGAGTGACGACCGAACCGACTGAAGCGGCCCAGCCGAGTGAACCTGCCGGTGAGACCGAACCGACCGAGCCGACCCAGCCGAGCGAACCTGCCGGTGAGACCGAACCGACCGAGCCGACCCAGCCGAGCGAACCTGCCGGTGAGACCGAACCGACTGAAGCGACCCAGCCGAGCGAACCTGCCGGGGAGACCGAACCGACCGAACAAATCCAACCGAGCGAACCTGCTGGTGAGACCGAACCGATGCTGATGGCCGCGGCAGCACCCCAAATGATGATGACGCTCGAAGCGCCTGAATCTGTCGATCCCGCAGCGGACCAGACGGCCTATTTTGTCGAGGGCGATGTGGCTTTTGCCAACACCGACAGCGATAACGCCATTCAGCAGGCGATCGACGCCGCCCTGGCCTATGCGCGGACCAATGCGTCGGAGACCTTGACCATTATTGTCAAAGACGGCAGCTACGGCGGAGGTCTGTCTTTTGAGCAGGGAGATGAATCCTTGCTGTCAGTTGGTTTGACCCTCTCCGTGCTAGCCCATGACGCCGGTACCGATTCGCTTTCTTCTGCCGGCGGTGTCGATGTTGATGGAGACATCTATATTGACTATGCCGATCTGGAAATTATCCTGGCCGGACTCTACCTGTCCTCAGGCAAATCGACCGTGACCGCGGCACGAAGCCCCTCAATAACTGTTTACGGTACCGCTGGCGACGATACGATCACGCTCAGCGTCAATGGCCAGACCAGTGCGTCGCTCTATGGCGGCGGCGGCAAGGACAGGCTAACCATGACCAGCGCCGGTTTCGACTATGAAGCGAACGGCCCGCCGTCCGGCACGACAGCCGCGACCCTGGACGGCGGCACGGAAGACGACCTGCTGACGGTTCACACCAATACGGCATTCGCCAATGGAACGGTTTCCGTCACCGCCAAAGGCGGGTCGGAAGACGACCGCCTCAACCTGACCGGCATCCTGGACGATAGCGTCTATCCGAATCTGTCCGGCGATGCTACGGCCATCTCCTTGCAGGCGATGGCCGAAACCACCCTCTTCGGCACCTGGCAGCTTAGTGCCTTGCGCAACGCCCTTGAGATCGACCTGTCCGACACGAGCATCGAGAAGATCACGGACGAGTTGGTCAACAAGCCGGCCGTAACCTTGGCGGCAACCGGAACCCAGAACCGGACAGGCACGTCCTTTACCGATTACACGATTTCCGACCCGACGATTCCGGTCAACACGACCCTCACCATCTCCAACGCCAGCACTCTCTTCATGTCCAAGATCCTGGTCACGGGCGATGTCATCCAGGTCCAGAACCTGGCAGCCCCGGGCATGGATCTTGTTTTTCGCGGCCGGGAAATCGAAGCCCTGGCCAGCGGCGTCATCAGCGGACGCAGTGTCGAAATCACCGCCTACGACGATGACAGCCACACAATCTCGATCGTGGAAGACAGCCTCGATCCCAACCCGGCCGGCGAAGTCGAAGTCAGCGCGTTCGACGTGGCCAGCCAGGCTAAAGTTGTGATCGGCGCCGGTGCGTCTGTGCAATCGGCTGAAGCGATCGACATCTCCGCCCGAACCGTTCAGACCAAGCCATTGCTGCCGACGCTCGAGGAGCAGCTTGAAGCCGGCCTGGGTGAACCGTTCGGGGATCTATTGAATTTTAACTTCCTCGCCATCAAGACGGGGAAGGCGATCATAAAGATCAGCGGCCTGCTCCAGGCCGTACAAGCCATCCGGGCGACGGCGCAGGCCCTGATCCATGTCTCGGCGGCCAGCGACAACATCTCGGTTGTCATGCCGTTGTCGATTGGTGTGGTCGATGCGCTGGCTGAGATCCTGGTGGATGGCGATGCTCAGCTGAACGCCGGCGAGCAGGTCTCCTTGCAGGCGTCCACGGATGTCGACCTGACCGCCGCCGCGCGCACCGGCATCATTCCGGTCGCCATCGCCGTGTCGACCGCGCATGGCGATGCCAAGGTCGAAGTGAGCGGCAACAGCGCGATCACGGCCGGAGAGGATGTGCGGCTCGACGCCAGCGGCCGGATGAAGGTGCGAACCGAAGCGACAGAGCCCAGCCTCGCTGAAATCGGTGAGGGCTTCAGTCTGCTGCCCGGATCGGGAGGTTACTTTGCGATCAGCTTCGTCAAGCAGCAGGTCGCGGCCAGGATCACCGGCAACGCCCGGATCACGACCGGGACGGATCCGGAGGATCACCTGGTTTTGTCGGCCCAGGCGGACGAGACGGTCGACAACATCGCCCAGTCGTCGGCCAGCCCCGAAAGTGACGCGCAGAGCTTCACGCTGACGAACATCCTCAGCATTGTCAACGGCCTGAACGGTTTTGTCACCAATCCGCAGAGCGCACTCGGCTTGTTGATCGAGAAGCTGAATGGCGCGACCGGCGGTTTGCTCGATGTGGTCGATAAAGCGTCCGGCGGCGCAATCGACAACGCGGCCGGCGGCGGTGAAAACACAAGTTCCTTCCAGGTGGTCGGCGCCCTCGGCGTCTGCTACGCATCCAACGCCAGTACGGCGCTGCTCGACGCCGGTCAGCCGGTCCAGGCCGGCGGAATGGTATCCGTCCTGGCGCTGGCCGACACCCGCATCGCCAACATCGCGGACGGTTCGCCGGTCGGCGACACCACGTCGAGCGGCGTCGGATTTGGTGTTGGCGTCGCAGTCAATGTTGTGAACCACGACGCCCTGGCCAGCGTCAACAGCCAGGTGACCGCGTCAGGCCTTAAGGTGGCCGCCCTGACCGATGAGCTGGCCACTTCCGCCCAAGCTAAAGCCGGATCCAGCTTTGGCAGCTTCGGTCTGGCCGGCGCGATCGCCGTCCAGGTCCTGGGCGCCATCAATGAAGCCCTTGTCAGCAACAACGCGGCCCGGACCGCGACGATCACGCTGGGGAGCGGCAGCTTGGATATTCTGGCCAAGATTCTCAAGGCGACTCTGGTTGTTTCGGCAGATGGAGCTGCTGAAAGCGAAGCCGGTTCGTTTGGTATCGGTGCCGGCATCGCGGTCTCGGTGACTTCTGTTAGGGCTAACGCGCTGCTCGCCGACGACACGGCGCTTCGCAACGCGTCCGGTACCGCTTTACAGTCCGGCACCACCCAGGCCGTCTTAAAGGGAACCGAGAGCGTCACCGCCAAGGCGGGCAGCGCCGGCGGTATTTCAATCGCTCCATCCCTCTCTCTGACAATCTCCGCACTGCAGGCCGATGCCCGCTTTGGCTTGCCATCAGCCAGTACGCCGGAACCGCTCGCGTTCGACGGCGACTTGCTCCTGGAAACTTGCCTGGATGTGGCCCGCACTTCATCGAGCGACGCGACATCGTCCGGCGGCTCATCGGCCAGCGCTGGCATGGCCTTGTCCATCAGCATTCTGGATGATCACGCCCAGACCAAGCTGAGCCGCAGCGTCCGCGGCCGCAATGTTACGCTGCGTGCCACATCGATCAGCCGGAACCGGGCCCGGGTCAAGGCCAGTGCGTCTGGCGCGACCCCAGCCGCCGACAGTACAGAAGGAACCGGCGAAGAGGGCGGCGATCCGCCGGCGGAAAGTGAGCCGGACGCAGACGCGCAAACCGATGCGATCGCCAGTGCGGCCAGCGGCCTGCTGACGATCGCCAACGCAGGTGCTGACCTGGCGGCACTGGCTGAACGGCTTTCCGGCCGCAAAAAGGCCGACACGGCCGAAGGAAAGATTTCCGTTTCAGCCGCGTTTGTGCTCAACTTGCAAGATAACATCTCGCGTTCCGAGATCGCTGACGGCGTCTTGGTTAACGCAGACGAGTCTGTAGAAGTCGGCACCCTCAACGATACGGACGGTGCTGTCATGGCCGATGGCAGCGCGACCGATTCCCAGATCAACGTTGCGGTGGCTGTCGCCATCCAGGATATTGCCTACCAGAACATCGCCCGGATCGGAACCGCCCGGATCACGGCCGCAGAATTGTCGGTTGTGGCCAACACCGTCGGCTCGGATCTGCGTCCGCTGGTCGAGAGTCTGAAACAAACGCTCCTTGGCGAAATCGATGACAAAGACGGTATGACCGCCCTGGCAACAGAGGCGGCAGCCCAAACATACCCAAATGCATATGCGTTTGCCACGGCCGAGGTCAAAACGGCTGTCGTCGAAGAATTGCTCTACCAGGTCTTCGATGTTGCGACAACCTATTCTATAGAAGATGAAACCGCGCTGGAGCTGGTCAGGAGCCTGACAGACCAGCTGCTGGATGTTCTGAGCGACTCCGACGCGCTGGCGGTGCTGTTCGCCGACGTGTTGAGCGGACAAAACGCCGAAGTCGGGGTCGAAGCGCTCAAGTACCTGGCCGCCCTGTTTGGCAGCAACGACGAACCGGATGGGCTTGGTCACGGCTTCTCGACCCAGAGCGTCTCGGGTGCCGGTTGCTCGAAGGTCGGCATTGCCGGCGCCGTGGCGATCACCCTGGTCAACGGAACGACCCGGGCTGAACTCGCCGCGCGTCTCACGACACCGGAAGGCACAGACATCGATGTCAGCGGTGACAGCACAGTGATTGCGCAAGGTGTCCAGAGCATCTTTACAACGGCCAGCTCATCGGTTGAGCAGGAGGCTGCGGCCAAGAAGAAGCGTAAAGGCGGAACCGGCGGCTCCGAAACGCCCAACAAGACCGGCCGCAAAGCCGCTACGGGTATCGGGGCCTCTTTTGCCCTGAGCTATGGCGATCTCGTAGTCGAGGCCCTGATCGGTGCATACAGAACGGTTGCCGGCGGAACGCTGGCCCTGAAAGCCCTGGCCTGGAGCGAGACCGAGACCATTGCGGTAGCCGGCGGCGATCCGTTGGCCCGCAAGCTGGAGATCGAGGAAAATCCGGATCCCAACGTATCCCCGACGGATCTGGCCAAAGCCAACAACACCAGCGCCAACAGCATTTCCATCGACGCGGCCGTTGCCTTGACCCTGCTCAGCAGCCAGGTTACATCCTCGGTCGCGGCTAACACCATTCTGACCCTGACCGGTGCGGATAGCCTGCCGACCGATGAGGGGGGCATCGTCAGCTTCTACATGCAGGCCCGGCTGGACGGCCGTACCTTGACCGACGGCAAAGGCAACGCGAGCGGCGCAACCGCCGTTGGCGCCGCCGTCGCCATCAACATCGCCAGCTCGGACGTGACGAGTGATTTTCTTGGTCAGGGCAGCGTCGCAGGTTCTGCTGCACTGGCTGCCCAAACCTTGTGTGCCGATGATGCCCACGCCCTGGCGACCGCCATGGGCGCGGAACTGCAGCGATATCTGGATAAGCTTGGGCAACTGAGCAGCAGTCCGGCAACGGCCACATCCAGCGCCAACAGCCTCAACGGCGGGCTGGATGCCCACGCCAACAGCGAAGCAAACGCAACGCCAGATCCTGCCCAGGCCGGCGCGCCGGCTTCGGTCAACGCCCTGCAGACACAGGACGCGTCCACGGAAGATCCGCCGGATCAGACCGAAGCGCAGGACAGTGTCAATGAAAATGTCGAGGCGCAGCCGACTGGCGAGACCGATACCAACGACAATCTGGATGTCACACCGCCGCAGATCCCAGGCAAGAACAGCCAATCCAAGACCAGCATCCAAATCGCGGCTGCCGTCGCCCTCAACATCACGCATCACGCGGCCCGGACAACCATCGGAGGCAGTCTGACGGTCGGCAATCTGACCGTTCTGGCGGACCATGCCGGTAACTACCGGACACTGGGCAGCGGTATCGCGGCTACCATGCCGGGTGGCACCAGCAGCGGCGGCGCCAGCATCGGACTCGGTGTCGCCATCCTGGTCAACAGCAGCAAAGCGATCGCGACAGTAGGCGGCACGGTCACCGCGACCGGCGATCCTTTGACGACCGGCGATGACGGCGCGATTGCGGTCAAGGCCGATCTGACCCAGAATATGAACGGGATCTACCGGGGGCTGCTCGGTACGCAGGCCCTGGCCGGCAGCGTGTCCGGCAACGCGACCGTCGGCGCGGCCGGCGCGGTCGCGATCCTGGTCAGCAAGACCGAGACCGGCGCGGATATCGCCGCCGATGCCGTCATCCGGGGCGGCGCAGTTTCGCTCGAAGCCACCGACAAGAGCAAATTGGCGGGACGGGCCGGCGCATTGACCGTCTCCAGCGGCGCTAAAGTCAGCGTCGGCGCCAGTTTTGCCTTGATCTACGCCCATAACCAGGTGCATGTCCTGGTTGGCAGCGCGGCCTCGATGACAGCCGAATCCCTGACTTTGAAAGCAGCCAAGCTGGCGGTAACCGCAGACGACTATGTTCCGGCTCGCGGGCTGGACTACCTGTTGCCGGCCGGCGGCGAGCCTTTAAGCTTGACCCAGCAGGAGTCAGACAGCCAGAACTTCACGCTGGAGATCCACATCAGCACCGAGGACCTGATCAATTGTCTTGATTTCCTGAACTTCCTGTCTTCAGCCAATTACTATGCCGAGGCGATCGCCGGCACAATCAACACCGGGACCGGGACCACGGTCGCCCTGGCCGGTTCGTTCGCCATGGTCTTTGCCTATAACACGATCCAGACCCTGATCAGCGGCGATGCCGTCATTAACCTGACCGGCGATCTCGACGCGGACGCGTCCAGCGCGACAAACGCGCGCATCATCGCCGGCACGCTGTCCGCCAGCGACGCCAAGGCCGGTGTCGGCCTGACGACCGGATTCCTGCTGGATGACGAGGATGTCCTGGTCCAGCTGGGCAGTGTCCAGTCCGCCGCGCAGGTGACAGCCGACGCAACGGCTGCCACCAACATCCAGGTCTTTACCATAGCAGCCGCTGTCACACCGGACGGCGTCGGCGTGGGCGGGGCGATCAACTCGATTTTGAACAGCAGCTCCGTGACGGCCGAAGTTCTGGCCGACGCGATCATCCAGGCGTCGGACGACATCGCCGTCAATGCGTTCCATGACGCCGATCTTCTCCTGGTTTCCCTCTCGGTCAGCGGCGGCAAGATCGCCGCCGGCGGCACGTGTTCTGTCATCGTCGACAGCAGCGCCGTCAAGGCCGCAATCGGCTCAAACGCCCAAATTACCAGTACGACTGGTTCCATCGATATTACTGGCACCAGCCAAGCAAAGCTGATCGCCATCCTCGCTTCCGCCTCCGGCGCATCCGGAACAGCGGCCGTCGCCGGCACCGTCTCGGTGCTGGTCGCCCGCTCGACAACCGACGCCCTGGTCGGCAGCCTGGCCAGCCTGACAGCCGGCGGCGATATCAGCATTGCGGCCGTTTCGGATATCTGGCAGCTCGCCGTCCTGGCCGCTGTCGCCGGGACTCCCGGCTCTGTCGCGGTCGGCGCGACGATCAACATCTTTGTCTTCAACCGTGACCTGACCGCATCGGCCGGAACCGGCGCGAGCCTGGTCGCCGACGGCAATGTCCTGATCGAATCGATCGCTACTGACTGGACCTGCCTCGTCTCGGCCGCCGGCAGCGCAGCGGGTACGGCTGCCATCTCCGGCGTCATCGTTGTCGTGGTCGCTTCCAGTGATGTAACGGCTGAAAGCGGTGACGAGACGCGAATCGAAGCTGACGGCTCGATTGGCATTCTCGCCAGTCAGAACACGAACTTCTACAATGCGGCCGGAAGCTTTGCCATTGGCAGCACAGCCGGGGTCGGTGCCACCATCGTGACCGCAGTCCTGGAAAACAAGGTTACGGCACGTGTCGGACTCGGGTCTACCCTGATCGCCCTGGCGGCCCTGCCGGCAGACACGGGGCTGCGCCGGCCGAACCACGATGAGAAACGGCGAGGCGTCATCATCGGCGCCTACGCATCTGAAACCGTTGTCCTGGCGGCTATTTCAGGCAGCGCGGCCGGTACAGCCGCCATCTCTGGCGTGATCCAGACGCTGATCGTCCGTAACGAAACCAAGGCGATCGTGTCCGACCGCAGTCAGCTGACCGCGGGCGACCACGAAAGTGAAACGGTCGCACCCCAGGATACCGGGGTTCTGGTCGAATCTGACGACGACACGCACCTATGGAACTGCGCCGGTGCGCTGTCAGCTGCCGGGACTGCCGGGGTCGGCATCACGGCGATCGTCCTGGTCATGAACAAGACGGTTCTGGCCCATGTCGGTTCTGAGCGTGAAGCGGATGATTTGAGTCCGGCCAACAGCGGACAAGTCAAATCGACCGGTTTCATCCAGGTTGCTGCCCGGTCCGCGGACACGCTGGTCTTGCTGTCGGTTTCCTTTGCGGCAGCCGGAACCGCGGCCATCGGGATCGGCGGCAATCTCCTGATCTTTAAAAACAGCGTTGGCGCCCGCGTCAGCGGAACGATCGATGCCCGAGCGGATATCGTGGTTCTGGCCGGCAGTGACAGCGACCTGTTCAATATCGCCGTATCCGCTATGGGTGCCGGCACAGCCGCTGTCGGCGGCGCTGCCGTCGTCACCTATTTCAGCGGTTCCACCGTTGCGTCGGTTGCGGCCGGGGCAGACGTGACCGCCCAGGGGGCTGTTCTTCTGGATGCGGCGTCAAGCGAGCTGGTATCGGCAGATGCAGCCGGTATTTCGATCAGCGGCGTTGCGTCTGTATCCGGTACGGTGATCGTCATCATAACCGAAGTCGTCACCAAGGCCTTCACAGAGGATCTGGTTCGGATCACCGCCCGCAAGCTCGATATCCTGGCCAGCGACACCTACCGGCTACTCGGTATCGCCGGTACAATAGCCGTCAGCGGCACGGCCGGGGTCGGCGTGACCGCGATCGTCAGCCTGTCCGGCAATACGGTTGCGGCCGCGATCGGCACCAGCAACACGATTGTCACGACAGAGACCGCGAAGGCTGCTGGCGATGAGACCACGGGCATCACCGTGCACGCGCTCTCGGATCGCCAGGTCCTGACCTATGCGATCACCGAAGGCGGCGGTCAGGTCGGGGTCGGTGCGACCCTGATGACCGTCATCGTCGGCGGGAAACTGACCCAGGATAGCGCGGATGAACTGAACAAAGGGTTCAAACCCGCGGACTTCAGTGCGGCAATGGTCGATTCGGCGGACCCTCGTGCCGCCGCGTACGCAGACAGCAGCCTGGACAGCCGCCTGTCCGGTGACGGCACCAGCCAGTCCGGGACGCAGATCGGCAGCGACGGCAGTTTTGACGGCACCAGCGGCTACAGGGGATCGGATGAAGATCCGGCTCCTGGAGACCTGGAACCGGACGATTCGGCGAACGGCGATCTGACCGGCGCGGCCGGGCAGTACAGCACCCGTCCGGCTGTAGCGCCAAAGGACAGCACAACCGCCTGGGTCGGCACCGGATCGACCCTGACCTCAGCGACCGATATCACCATCGAAGCCGTCGATAACCTGACCGCCGACCTGGTCACCGGCACAGTATCCGTCGGTTTGTATGCCGCGGTCGGCGCCGGTATCGCCGTCGCCGTTCTCTACGCCAATGTCATCGCCCAGGTCGACAGCGGCGCGGTCCTGACCGCTGACGGTGCGATCCTGGTCCAAGCCTGGGCCGGATCGGTTGCCGTTCCCTTCAACGCGGACAGAGACGACCTGAACAACTCGCTCGAAGGCAGCCTGGAGCAGGATGCGGATTCACTCACCAGCCTGACCATCCGGGCCGTATCCCTGACCGGCGGCGGCGCACTTGTGGGCGTCTCCGTAGCAGTCGCCTCGATGACATTCAGTTCAAATGTCTATGCCCGCCTGAACGGGCAGGTCACCAAGGCTTCCAGCTTGACGGTCAAGGCGATCAGCAACTACCCGGGCATCCTGGCGGCGACTTTGACGGCCAGCGGCGGCGGGGTTGCGATCGGCGCATCCATCGCTCTGGTGCTGGTCAACAGCCAGATCGAAGCCTCCATCGGCGGTACAGCCCAGGTATCCGGCGCTGCTGCCGTGGCAGTCCGTTCCGACATCACGATCAGCGCGCTGGCCGCGGCGACAGCCGCAGCGGGCGGCGGCGTGGCCGGCAACGGGGCCATCGCCCTGGTGGTCAACCGCCTGCGTGCCGATACCCTGATCGGGCAGGGGGTCACCCTCTCAGGTGACGAAACCGATGTGACCGTCGCTTCCGTAGCGGATGTGCGGGCCAAGGCCTTCATCATCAGCGCCGCCTTCGGCAGCACGGCGATGAACCTGTCTGCGGCGCTTGTGGTCCTGCAGCCGATCGTGCTCAGCTACATCGGCGCTACGCCGGGCGCGGGAACAGGCACGTATTCTGCCCTGGCCAACGCCGGCAGCCTCAATGCCCAGGATCGGGCTACGGGCCTGATCGACGTCCGGGATATAACCATCACCAACGACCTGACCGATCATGCCGGCGCTACGGTCGCGGCTTTCGCGGCCGGTGCCTGCGGCATGAACGGCATGATCCTTCTGGTCTTCGACCGCTCCATTGCCATGGCCGCGCTCAACGGGGCCAACATCAGCGCCGACGATATCACGATTGACGCCTACCAGGACGCCCAGGCTAACGCGCTGGCTCTGTCTCTGGCGGTCGGTTCGACAGCGGTCGGCATCAATGTCTCATACGTCCAGCTCCGCTCGGACAACCGGGCCCTGCTCGACACGACCCATGCGGCCGTGTATGCCGGCGGCGATATCATCATCCATGCCGGACGGCCAGATGATGCGAACAGCATGACGGTCGAAACCAAGGCTGTCGCCGGCAATGCCGGCGTGGTCGCGGTCGGCCTGAACACAGCAATCGCAGACCAGCGGTCGGCCAGCCAGGCTCTGGTCGTCGTAGCCGGACATCCCGACGATGCGATTCCGGCCCTGGTGGTTGACGGTACCTTGTCGGTTCTGGCCTGCAGCCAGGTTACAGCCGCGGCGACTGTGTCCGGCATCAGCATCGGCGGCGTCAGCATCCTGGCGTCCTTCGCCATCGCCCTGCTGCGCAGCAGCCAGGTTGTATCTGTCACCGGCAGCGGACGCGTCGAAGCCGGTTCCATGATCCTGGAAGCAAGGCTCAATGAAGAGGGCGCGATTGCTGCGGCTGCCACGATCGAGACCGGCTCCGGCGGCCTGATCACCGTCACCGCCCTGGTCGCGGTCGCCTACGGGCGTTCCGCGAACACCGCCCTTTTGTCAGTCGGTGAATTCGATGTGACTGAAAACGTCAGTCTGCTGAGCACAGGCAGCGCCAAAGTAGATACCCAGATTCGAAACCTGACCGGTCCTGCTGTCTTCACGGCAACCGTAACGGTCGGCTTCTCCTATGCCCAAAACAGCTTCATCGCCCGGGTTACCCAGAACCCGACAGCCAATACGACAACGCTTTCAACAGCCGGATCGCTCAGCATCCAGACCGACAGCACGACCCTGGCCGAATCAACGGTCACCCCGTCTGCCGGCGGATCGAGCGGCGGCGGCATCGACACCGCTAAATATAATTTCAAGCTCAATACGGCCACAGCCATCCTGACCGCAAGCAACATGGCTCAACTCAGCGGCACGGGCTCGTTGCAGACCGGCGGCGATCTCCTGGTCAAGGCAAAGGGCGATGCCCGTGCCGAAGCCAGTATTGTTACCGCCCTGCTCAGCGCCAATGTCGTCGGGGTCGCGGCCAGCTTCGTGACATCCAGCCTTGAGGCGCAGCAGGAGGCGTCGATTGCTTCGGTCACCATCACGTCCGCCCGCTCCGTCACGGTGCAGTCCCTGCTCAACCAGAACCTGACCGAAGGCGCCACAGCAACCCTGGGCGGTAATGGCGGTTCGGCCAGCATCAGCCTGATCGACGTCAAGGCCAACGAGGCCACCGCCCTGGCCGATGCAGCCAACACGGCAACGGTCAACAAAGCCCGGATAACGACCAGCGGATTACTGAAAGTGGAAGCGACGGGTACCTCCTATGCCAGAGCCGCTGTCAGTCCGCCGGATCTGACCATCTCCTTTGCCGGTATCGGACTGACCAACTTGTACGCCCAGGCCCAAGGCAGCTTCACGGCCGTCATCGACACGACCGGTGTCCTGATCACCGCGGGGAATATCGCCATCAGCAACAGTTATACCGCACGATCCGACGCGGTCGGTACCCAGCCGTCCGGCGGTACCGGCGGCATCAACCTCAGCTTGCTGACGATCAACACCAACTTCGCGGATGCCGAAACTTCGACCACGGCAAGTGCCGGGATCTGCGGCGGCGGCGAGATCCGATCAGGCCAGGATATCCTGATCAGCCTGAACGGGACGGCCAACGCCGTGGCTAACATCCCGGGATCGCGAATCAGTGTCAGTGCGGCCCAGATCGTCGCTAATGTAGCCACAGCGAACCTGGCTGTCACGCAAACGGCAGCCATCACCGACGCGACCGTTCGGGCCGGCCGGGATGTCGTCATCCTCGCTCTGTTCAACCGCAGCGAGGTGTCCGCAGCACCCACCGGCCTGGCCAACGCCAGTGTCGGCTGCAACGGCGGTCCCAGCGTCTCGTTTGTCTCCGTCTCGGCAAATGCCGCTACGGCAGAGGTGACAGCACAATCCAGCGCGGCACTGAGCCACGCGAACCTTTCTGCCGGTGGCCGGCTGCAGATCAAGAGCCTAAGTGCAGCCCAGGCCCGGGCCATCATCGAAACCGCTTCGGTCAGCCTGGTGGGTATCGGGGGCGTCTATGCCACCGCCAACACCGGCGGTCAGACCACAGCCGCCATCGATGGCGGCAGCACCGTCCGTTCCGGCAGCCTGCTGGTATTGGCTCAGTCTGACGACAAAGCGACGGCCGAAGCCAATGCGAGCAGCGGCGGCGCCGTCGACCTGTCCGGCAATTTTGCCCGGATCAGCATCGCGCCGACCGTTGAGGCCACGATTGATGACCTGACTGATATCCGGACCGTGCTGGATATCGAGATCACAGCACAGGTGACCCCCGAGGCCTACGCCGTAGTCAACGGCGAGAGCGTTAGCTTGTACAAGGCCGGACTCTCCGACGCCATGGCAACCGTTACGCCGACGGTGAACGCCACGATCGCAGATCATTGCGTGGTTGTTGCCGGCACGCAGTTGCTGACCAACAACCCGGTCCTGACCTTCAGCAGCGCCGCCATCTGTTCCGGGGCGACTTCGATAAGCTTCATCAGCAACAGCGGTCAGGTGACCGGCAGTCAGGCCCTGACCTTTAGCGCAGACGCGACAAATGGGGACAAGATCAGCCGCAGCACCGGCAGCTGGACAACAGACGGCTTCCAGGTCGGGGATCGCATCTATGTCGCCGGTCTTGCCGGTCAGACCAACTTCTGGACCTACACCATCGCGAGCATCTCGGCGACCGACCTGGTTCTGTCGGACAAAACGGTGGCCGGCAGCATCGCCGATCCGACCGTCTACACCGGCGTCGCGATCTTCTCCGAGCTGCCCCAGATCAAGCGCGCCACCGGCAGCTGGACAGCCGACGGCTTTGCCGCCGGACAGGCGATCGAAGTCAGCGGATCGACCGGTAACGACGGGACATACGAAATCTTCGAAATCAGCAGCGACGGCAAAACGCTGAAGCTGGTCCCGGGTTCGGAACTCACGGCGGAGACGGTCACGAGCAGTTCGCTTTCGATCGTAGCCGAGACGGCCGACCGGATCAAACGCAGCAGCGGCAGCTGGCGCGCGGACGGCTTCGCGCCAGGCCAGACAATCCGTATCTTCAGCACGACTTCCAACGACGGCCTGTATGTCATCGACGCCATTTCGACAGACAGCCGCTACCTCGTGCTAACTAGTCAAGACAGCCTGACGCAGGCGGTCGACAGCGATGTCGTGCTCAGCATCGTCGGCCAGGGCGAGACAACGAACCAGGTTACCAGTTCATCGCTGACCTTGATCAGCCAGGCTGAACTGGCCCAGGTCAGCGGACTTGTCCTGACCTTTACAGACAAAGGCAGCAGTCCGGATGAAATCAGCCGCAACAAAGGCAGCTGGTTGCTGGAAGGCTTCCTGCCTAACCAGATCATCGCGGTCAGTCAGTCCGCATCCAACAACCAGTCTTTCCGGATCAGCTCGATCAGTTCGGACGGCAGAACCCTGATCCTGGCTTCTGACGCGGTGCTGGTTAACGAAACGTCCGCGACCGGTCTGGTTGCGATCAGCGCGGATACGGCGGACAGAATCTACCGCAGCAGCGGCACCTGGGCAGGTGACGGCTTCAAGGCGGGCCAGACAATTGAGATCCAGAATACGGAAGACAACGACGGCACGTACCAGATCCAGTCGATTTCCTCTGACGGCCGCTGGCTGACTTTGACCAGCGCGGCCCGGCTGACCAACGGTGTAGAGACCGGTGCGCGGATCACGGTTGCTCTTAATGAAGCGTCTCTGGCGGTCAACGCCCTCCTGCTTGCGCCGCAAAACGGAGCCGGTACGACGGCCCGGGCTGAAGCCTACGCCAGTACAGGATCCCTGTTCGGGACAGCGGCGACGACTGCCCAGGTCAGCAGCACCAGCCAGGTGAAGGCCTGGATCGGCCAGGGAAGCATCCTGGTCGCGGCCGCGGTTGCCGAGATCAACGCCTACAGCTTCAGCCGCCAGCGCGTCATCGGAGATTCGTACCTGCTTGGTCTGCTGGCAGCTTTCGGCAGCAACCAGGTGTCGGTCAGCAGCAATGACACCACCACGGCTGAACTTGGCAGTTCTGTCGCCGTCCTGGCCGGACTGTGCAAGATCACGGCCTATGGTCAGCACAGCAACACGGCTGAGGCGACGGCTGGTGCCGATGGCTTGGCAGCCGGCAATGTCTCCGAAGCGATCACAGCCAATACCAGTTCGACCAGCGCCAAGATTGGATCCGGCAGCGTCATTACAGCCGATGCCGTGCAGATCTTCGCCGAACATCATGCTGATTTCAACAGCAAGGTGGACAGCACCAGTTCGCACCTGGCCGGCGGCAGCGGCGCCTTGGCCCAAAACACCGTCCAGGCGACGGTTCTGGCCGACATCGGCCCCCTGGTCACGCTAACCGCCAACAACATCCTGATCAACGCCAGCAACAGCTCACTGAAATACGCCCTGCCAGGCGGCGCGTACAACAGCCGCGCCTCCTCCGGCGGCATCGTCGGCGCAGCGGCTGCCCGCAGCCTGACAAACCTGGCGCATTCCACCCGGATTATGGTCGGCGACGGGGCCAATCTGACCTTGACCGGCGATCCCTACAACCCGGGCGCGATGACTTTCCAAGCCTTGAACAACGTGTATGCCCGTGACAAGGCCAGGCTGGACAGCGGTGATTTCGTTTCCCTGAGCAAAGCCGACTCAAAGGTCACGGCGACCGCCCTCGACGCCTCGGTTGTCCTGGGCACGGGGACTCGCCTGACCAGTGTCGGCGACATCAGCCTGTCCGCCCGTACGACGGTGGACATCGTGACCGATGTCTATTCCAGCACCTGGGGTACCGCGGCTGCCGCACTCGGCGAAACACGCGCCATCGTGACGGCGACCAACCAGATCACGGTTGGTGCGCAAGCCTGGCTGTACGCCGAAGGCGCGATCAACCTCCTGGCCGGTCGCAACAGCGAAGGCCAGGTCAATATCTTCCAGCAAACAGCCCAGACTTACATCCGCAACAACACGGCTTTCCCGGTCGTAACCAATCCGCAGGCGGAAGCCACGTTTACCCAAACCAACAACATCACGGTCCAAACCGGCGCCGAACTCAGTTCCGTCAAGGACGCCAACCTGCTGACCGACGAAGGGATCCGCATCCTGGTTGGTCTTGGCACCGGCCATGACTTCTACCGCGACGCGATCGGCGCCGAGATCCGGGTGGAAAAGACCGACATGTTTAGTTATTCGACCGTTCGGGTGGACGGGACGATCCGGGTCGGCATCCGCAACAAGCAGTTCCTGACGATCAACGCGGATGGAGAGATCACACTCCAGAGCGAAGACGGCGTGACCATCACCCGGACGCGCGAACTGTTGGGCACCACACTCACCGCTGAGCTGGCCCGTCTGAAGAACCTGAGTCAGCAGTACGCCGGTACCGAAGCCGGTGCGGGGTTCGACGCACAGATCGCCTTCGTGCTTGCCGACTTGCAGCAACAGGGCTATGTCGTCACAGAAAATCCGGATGGCAGTTACACGGTCGATATGGATGTCTTCGTCGATGTCATTATTGTCGACGATATCTGGGCGCAGTCTGCGAACATCACGGTTACGGGCCAGGCATTTGTCGGCAGCGGCCAGCTCTATGCCCCGGGCGACGCGGAGATCACGATCAGCAACGCCAGTCCGGTCTATCTGCGCATCAACCGGCTGACGATCCCCGAAACAGACGGCGGCAACTTGTACCTTAACGGTGTGAAGATGAACGCTGCCAGCACCGCCGCCAGCAATGCCCTGATCAACGGCAACCAGAGTGCCGTGGCCGCGTTTGCCACGATCGAGACCAGCGCGACATCGCTGGCTCCGGCAATTACAGTCACCAGTTCCTACAACGGCACAGCATTCCGCAAGCCGGACATCACCCTGTCCGGTGCCATCCGCAACGTCGGGTCTGTCAGCAAACCGGGCACGGTCACGATCACGTCGACCGGCGGGATCAACAGCCAGGCAGACATCAACTGCGGTACACTGACCCTCAATGCCAGCGGCACCTTTGTCCAGAGCTATGTCGACACCTTCTATAATGTCGGCGGCGAAACCCGCATCCAGTGGGGCGTGGTCAGCCGGGGCCGTGAGAACGACACCAAGGCCAGGCTGGCTCAACAGCTCAGCTGGCGCGCATATCCCGGCGGTTACCTGGCCATCGAGATCAATGCAATCAATATCCTGATCAACGGCATCCTGACCGCCCCGAGCAAGCAGGACGCCAACCGGAGCGAACTGCGCGCGGCCAACATCTTCATCGCAGCCCGCTATTTGAACATCAACGGCCTGATCGAAGCCGGGCACGCCACGCAAATGATCGAGCTTGGTGCGGCCATCAACGCCAAGATTGCCGGCTTCAAGCAGCGGTCAACGCTGTCGCGCAACTACCTCGACTACTTCCTGGTCCAGCAGGCGGACATGAAGTTCTACTATGACCCGGTCAACGACCGCATCTTCCTGGCGGATGTCGGGGTGCATGGCGGTATCGTCGAGCTGTTCGGCCACATCATCAGCACCGGGACCGGCCAGGTTTCGGCCCTGGATGGCTTTGGCACGATCAACATCAAGAACCTGACTGACTACAGCCTGGCGATCAGCTCGCTGGATGCCGGGACAGGCAGCCACGGCAAAATCAAGATCACGGACACCTCGAAGAAGACCGTGGTCGAAGGTAAAACCTATTATCGGATCACCCAGTACAACCGGATCTACAACCTGGGCAGCGGAACCTATACGATCGAGGTCCGGGAGTGGTGGAGCAACGGGGCGGCGCCGGTCAATCCGACCCGAACGGTCGGCGGCAGCTCAACTGCCTATAATCCCACGGCAGGTTACCGCTATGTCTATGTAACCGGCCAGACCGCCGTCAACCGCGATATTTACGTCTATGGTTCGTCGTCCTGGGCGGGGATTGACTGGCTGTCGAAGGATCCGGACTCGCTGTATTCCTATGAGCGGATCACGGTCGGGGATCCGGTGCCACTGGATAATGGGGAATACCTGGTTTACGAACCCAGCAACTCCAATGCATACCAGTACTGGTATGAATCCTATGAAATGACGGCCCGCACGAAGGTCTACGAGGACAGCTGGACGACAAAAGGCGGTTTCCTCGGACTGAAGAAGACCTACTGGACCAAGGTGATTTACGAACAAGGCACCAAGGATGTCCATTACCACAGTGTCAAGGCCACCTATCCGATCAGCATTCTGTTCGCCGGCGCCCAAACCGGCCTGATCTGGGTCGAATCAAGTCACGACATCATCTTGCTCGGTCCGATCAATAACCCGACTGGTGCCGTGACCCTGATAGCCGATGGTGCCATCGATCAAGTTTCCGACTCCGTGATCACGGCCAAAAACCTGACACTGGAAGGTGACGACGGCGTCGGCAACAACCTGCCGATCCTGATCGACCTGCAGGGCGGGGCACTGAACGCCTCTGCCGCCGGCGGACAGATCAACATCCGCGAGCTGACCGGGGATCTGATCGTCAGCCAGATCGTCAACACGGCCGGCGATGTCATCCTGGACACCGCGGGCAGCATCGTCAGGCTGAACACCAGCACACTGGTCGAGGGCGACCTGGTTGATCTGACGGCCCGGACAGGATCGATCGGCGCGGCTGCGCCGCTGCGGATTGACACCGGCTCGGCCAGCCTCGTGGCCTGGGCGGTCGGATCGATCAGCCTGATCGAAATCGACGGCGACTTGAACATCATCAGCGTCGTGTCCACAACCGGTTCCGTCACACTGGCGGTCCTGGCTGGCGGAATCCTGGATGGCAGCAGCCTTGAGACAGAGGATGTCGCAACAACAGCTGCCTTGGATGCCTTCTGGCCAGATCCGGAAATTCCGGCCGCACCACCGGCGAACGAAGGGGATACGGCATACAAGGACCGTTACACAGCCGCCCAGGTCCAGGCAGCACGTTTGGCCAGCTTGAACAAGAAGCAGGCGGACACCCAGTACGCCATCGAAGCGGCAAACATCAGCGGCAGTACCATCAGCCTGAGCGCGACCGGTTCGATCGGCGACGTCCGGAGTCTGCGCTTCGATTTCGTCGACGGCCTGGTCGAACTCAGCCCCGGTTATCGCCTGATGCTGGCAGCCGCGGAATACGGCGACATCGTTTTCTATGACGCGGCCGGCCATCCGGTCGATCCAGGAAGCGCTACGGTCGCCTACCTGATCCTCAGCCAGCACGAAGACATCGATATTCTAACCACGGGAACGGTCACCGCGTCAGCCGGCGGCGACATCTACCTCAGCTCGGAGAACAGCCTCAGCCTGCTGACCCTCAGCGGCGCGGACATGCGTCTTAAGAGTTCGGGCGGCATCACCAGCGCTCTGTCGGTAGCCGGCAGCAACATCCGCTGCGGCAGCCTGATCCTCGAGGCGGCCGACGGCACGATCGGCACCAGCGCTAAACCGCTGGGCGTAACGGTCGTCGACGCCGTCCATGAATCGCTTCGGATCAGGAGCTCCGGCAATATTGACCTGAACGGCTATGCGGACGGAACCGATACAGGCGGATTCAACATCGACCACATCTGGACGCCCGGCACAGTCAGCCTGACGTCGGCCGGATTTATCCGCGATGCCAACAATACCGCTGCGGCCGAGATCGAGAGTCTGTCGTTGACCCTGTATGCCGCATCGGTCGGGACAGCGGTCAACGCGCTGGAAATCGATCTGGGTGCCAACGCCCTGCTTGGTGTGCAGGCGACCAACGGAGGCATCTACCTCGAAGAACTGACCGGCGACAGCCTGGTGCTGGCCTTGACAGCCAGCGGCGGCGATATCGTCCTCAAAGCGGCCGGATCGATTCTGGACGCCCAGGATGAGACCAGCGGAACATACGTCAACGCCAGCGGCAACAGTGTGTCCCTGATCGCAGTCAGCGGCAGCATCGGAACCGTCGGCAGCGCGTTCGAGATTAATTCGTCCAGCACAGCCACGGGGAAGGTTTCGGCTGATGCCAGCGGGGATATCGTACTGACCGAGACGGCCGGTGATCTGAACATCGAGCGCATCCGGAGCACGGCCGGCCGCATCTTCCTCACAGCCCAGGGCTCCATCTTGCGTGCTGCGGGCTCCGCCGCGGCGTACAACCTGGATGCGGGAAGCATCATGTTCACGGCCGGTTCGGCTGTCGGATCCGTGGATCGGCCGCTTTTGACCCGGACCAGCCGGATCAACGGCAGTGCCGGCGGCGGTATCTGGATCGACAACAGCGGCGCGCTGACGGTCGGACCATTCACCGACAGCGGCAGCGGCATCACGGCCGGCGGTGCGGTTAGCCTGACCATCCGCGGCCCCTTCCGGCTGGAGACCTTTATCCGCAGCGGCGGCGACCTGGCCATCCGCACGATCGACAGCGCGGTTGGCGGGGATGACCTGACGATCCTGACTGGCTCAGAGATGACATCCGGCGGTTCAGTGCAGCTGCTGTCAGGCGACGACATCTGGCTGCAGCCCGGCAGCACGCTCAGCGCAGACGGTACGCTGCTGCTGTTCGGCGACTTCAGCGGCGGTGCATCTTATGACGGCATCCTGGATCCGGACAGCGCCGGAACGACGGTCACGATTGAGAACACCTTGACCACACCGAGCCTGACCGTTCGCGGCGGCACCGACAACGACTGCTTTATCCTGGCCGTGCTGACCCTGGCCAGCCCGGTGGAGATTTACGGCAACGACGGTGCCGACAGCTTTACGATCAACCAGCTGCCCGCGCTGACCTCCGAGCACGGCGGCAACCGCGACATGGTCCTGCTGGACGGCCAGAGCGGAGCCGACACCTATGTGATCAATATCAACGGCGGACTGGACTGCCATCACATCATCACCGTTGCAGACAGCGGAACCGATGCCGGGAGTGACCAGCTCCAGATCAACGGGACTTCTCAGGCGGACACCTTCCAGATGCGCCGGACCTTTATTGCCGTGCTGCACGCGGAAACGGTTGGCGGACTGGATTTTACCGAATCTTTCGAACGGATCAACTATAATGACAAAATCGAGCTCCTGACCCTGGTGTCCGGTGACGGCAACGACCGCTTCTACAGTGACGACAACAGTGCCGAAACCCGGATTTTGATGGGAGACGGCAACGACTTCATCCAGATCGGGCAGATGTTCGCCACGCTCCGGGATGCCGACGCAGGCGTCGCACCTGGCGACGAGATCGAGACAGTCCTGACAACGCGCGGCTATCTCAGCATGGGCAACCGTTATAAGATAACCGTCAACGGGGGTATCGGCAATGACCTGTTCTCCGTCTACTCCAACCGGGCCGAACTGAGATTGGAAGGCGATGAGGGCAACGACAAATTCATCCTGCGGGCCTTCGCCTTGGCAGACCCGCACGATCCAACCCAGGCGATGATGAACGTCGACGCGGGCACCGGCGAGGACTACATCGAGTACAACATCAACGCGCTGGTGACCATCAACGGCGGCGACGGCTACGATACGGTCATCGCGGTCGGCTCGGAGTTCGACGATGCCTTTATCGTGACCCGGGACGGCATTTTCGGCGCCGGCCTCAACATCGTCATCGAGGGCGCTGAAGAATGCTTCGAAGCTTATGGCGTACAAGGTGACGACACCTTCTATGTTCAGAGCACCCGCGAAAACATGGTGACCCGCCTGGTCGGCGGTTTAGGCAGCGATATCTTCAGCCTGATGGGCGATGTCACCTGCCGAATTTCCACATCGGGGACCATCACCGCGATTGTTCCGCATCTGCTGGAGACGATTCGCGGGCCGCTGATCCTCGAAGGGTATAATTACGAAGGCGCGCCTGACATGACGGTCCGGCCCGGGGTCGGGCTCCCGTATGAATCCAGTCCGCCGCTGCGCGAACTGGAAGACTCGGTCAACGAAGAAGATATGCAGGACCAGCTATATGCCTTCAACGAAGATCGCGCGACAGCCCAGTCGGGGCAGCTGACACACAACAACTTGAGCGGCCTGGGCATGGGCGAGGCACTAACCATCAACGAAGGAACAGTCGAAGAAGAACAGTGGGTCACTTATAACGGGGGCGTCACCTACACCAACCTGGAGATCTTCGAAATCCTGCTGAGCAGCGGAGCAGATCACTTCGATGTAACCGACACCGCTGCCGGAACATTGACGGTCATCCATGGCGGCGGCGGCGACGATACGGTTGTCGTGACCGGAACCAGCGGACCGCTGGTGGTGTACGGCGATACTTCTGAAGATGGCAGCCGCTACAGTGCGGCAGACAATACTGTGCCGGATTTCAGCGGCCATCCATTCGGCAATCCCGGACAGGATATGCTGGATGCCCGCGGAGCAAGCCTCTGTGTCGTCCTCTATGGCGGCCCGGATAACGATATCCTGTACGGCAGCCAGGCCGGTGACCACCTGGCCGGTGGTTCTGGTGACGATCTGATCGGCGGCGAAGGCGGCGACGACATCATCTACGGCGACTCCGGCATTAATGTAGATCTGTTTGAACGGACGGTTACAGTTCCGACTGATGAGACAGCCGGCGTGGATACGATCGACGCAGGCAGCGGCAACGACATCGTATTGGGTGATCACGGACGAATCACGCAGGCGGACTTTGCGGCTGGTACGCAGACGGTAACTGGAACTGCAGGTATAAGCCAAATTGAATCGGTCAATCCGATTTTAGGTACAGGCGACACGATCACCGGCACAGACGGCGACGATATCCTGGTCGGCGGCAGCGGCGCGGATACGATCGATGCCGGCAACGGCAACAACATCGTATTGGGTGATCACGGCCGGATCAGCCTGACGGGCGGTCTCTTCGACCTGATCGAAACGACCGATGTGGTGACAGACGCGAACGACACGATCGACAGCACGGACGGCGATGACATCCTGGTCGGCGGTGACGGCGCGGATACGATTCGTGCCGGCAGCGGCCATAATATCGTACTCGGTGACCATGGCTGGATCAGCCGGACCGACAGCGGTTCCGGCGTGATCTGGCAGATCGCATCGAGCCAGCCGACCGAAGGCGCGGGCGACACGATCACCGGTACAGACGGCGATGACATTGTGGTCGGCAGCAGCGGCGCGGACGCGCTCGATGCCGGCAACGGCAACAACATCGTATTGGGTGACCACGGCCGGATCAACCTGACGGGTAATCTCCTTGACCTGATTGAAACGATCGATCCGATTGCGGACTCGAATGACATGATCGACAGCGGTGACGGCGACGACATCCTGGTCGGCGGTGACGGCGCGGATACGATTCGTGCCGGCAGCGGACATAATATCGTACTCGGTGACCATGGCTGGATCAGCCGGACCGACAGCGGTTCCGGCGTGATCTGGCAGATCGCATCGAGCAAGCCGGCCGAAGGCGCGGGCGACACGATCACCGGCACAGACGGCGACGACATCCTGGTCGGCGGCAGCGGCGCGGACGCGCTCGATGCCGGCAGCGGCAACAACATCGTATTGGGTGACCACGGCCGGATCAACCTGACGGGCGGTCTCCTCGACCTGATTGAAACGATCGATCCGATTGCGGACGCGAATGACACGATCGACAGCGGTGACGGCGATGACATCCTGGTCGGCGGTGACGGCGCGGATACCGTGAGCAGTGGTGCGGGCCATGACCTGATCGTTGGTGACAACGTGACGCTGGACCAGAATGCTGCCACGATCGGCCATACCGCGGCTATTCGCTTCAGAGAACTGCTGACTACCGTTATCTATGACGGTGACGGACAATTGCAAGTCAGCGCTGATGAGCAGCCTTATCCCGGGTATATGCCAGTCTGGGGTCATTTAAAGATCCTGCTGAACCATAGCGGATATCCAGGTGGTGACACCTTACACGGCGGAGCAGGCCACGATATGCTCTTCGGCCAGAACGGGATCGACGAGATTTACGGCGACGACGGCGATGATTACATCGAAGGAGGCGCAGAAGGCGACACCTTGTACGGCGGATTGGGGCAGGACGATATTATTGGCGGCAGTTCCAGTCTCTTCGGTTTTATAACACCTAACCTGAGAGTGGACGGCAGTGACACCATTTACGGCGGCAACGGCGATCCGGTTGAACTGGCTCGTAACGCTGAAAATACTGGAAACCATGGTTTGGATGCTGACGTGATCCTGGGCGACAACGGACAACTTGTCAGGCTCGTTGACAGCCACGGTTACCTGCGCTTTGCCTACGATACATACGCAGACAGCCTGGCGGTTATCCCGCGCGGGGTCGAGCTGCTGGACTACACCCTGGGCGGACCAGACTACGATGCAGCTGCGCTAACGGATATCGGCGCCGGTGACATGCTCTACGGGGAAGCGGGCAACGACACCATCTACGGCATGACCGGTAGCGACATCATCTACGGCAACGGCCAGGACGACGACCTGATCGGTGGTTGGGGCCATGACTGGATCAGCGGCGGCACAGGCGATGACGGTATCCTGGGTGACGACGGCCACGTCTTCACCAGCCGCAACGGAACGGCAGAACCGCTTTACAGCATCGCTGTGAACGAGCAAACGGACATCTCGGGTGGCCCTGCGCTCAACGCGACGATCTACTTGGCCGGTCAATTGCTCAAGACCGCGCTGCTGACACCGTTCAACCTTGCATCTGACGGCGATGTCCATTTCCGGCCTCTGTATGCCGATGACATCATCTACGGCGGCCTCGGCAATGACTTCCTGCACGGCGGTTCCGGCGATGACGCGATATCCGGATCCGAGGCGTTGCCGTTATACTACGACAATCCCTTCAATCCGGGTAATGTTTTGAACTACAACGAATCAACAACCTTGTTTGCGGCCTATAATCCGAATGCCCCGATGGCCAAGGTCATGGTCGATGCTGATGGCAACTATGTGACGACAGGCGGAGTCGACTTCCTGTTGAATTTCGAGCCGGCGCTAACGCCTGAACCTGACAATGATATGATCTTCGGCGATCTGGGCAATGACTGGCTGGTCGGCGGTCCGGGCAAAGACAACTTGTTCGGCGGTCTGGGTAACGACCTGATCAACGCCGACGATGACCACGAATCCGGGCCGGATAATACGGATGTTGACATCCCGCCGGAAAGCCTGCCGGCAGACTACTACGATGACATTGTCTTTGGCGGCGGCGGCCGGGATGTCCTGATTGCCAGTTCGGCCGGCGACATCATGATCGACTGGATCGGCGAGTTCAACAGCTACGTCGTACCGACTTCCAAGTTCGGTCCCGGTACGGTCATCCGCTATTACACCAACGCCATCGTCGATTTCCTCTACCAGCTTGGGCTGAGCTGCGGCCTGGATGCCACAGCCGGGATGCGCGTCCCCGGAGCTGATCCGGCGCGTTACTTCGAACCGTACGGTGAGCTGGGTCTGGTTCTGCAGGGGGATCTGCTGGATGTCGATGTCGGTGCGCCGCGCGATCCGCAGCCGGGCAACAAGGGCGGCAAGAAGAAATAAACCATCAAACGTCTTCGAAGTTTTTGCAAAGGGCTGCCTGAAGTGATAACTTCAGGCAGTCCGCGCTCTATAGGGCTAAGAAGGAGGTCACGGCCATTCCACGACCAGCGTCGCGACATATTCGTTCATCTCGTGTGTCCATAGGAACGCCCGTTCTGGTTTGACCAGCCCGACAGATACACCGTTGGTGAACTTCTCCCAATATTCAGAGGCGCTTCCCTGGGAAAAACTGCCCTTGGCACGGATTTGGCCAAGCTCATCGTATGCGACAGCCGGACCATCCAGGATTCCCTGGCTATACGTAACCGTCAGTGTGACCAGGCTATTTTCCTGGTAGAAGGTCCAGAGTCCGTGCCGCCGGTCCTGATCGTACTGCCCGCTGGCTCGCAGATAGACCTGGCCTTGGCTTGACTCGTCATAATAAGCAAAATCCCCCTGCCGGATATTGCCTGCCAGCTGGAAACTTGTGCGCAAACGGCCGGCTTGATCGAATGTTTGGGTTGCTCCGTTGGCCTGACCGTTCACGAACATGGCCGAGACCTGCGTGATGCCATCCGGATAGAAGGACTGGTAGAGACCGTTCAGAGCATAACAAGCAAGATCAGCCAGGTCATACGCGTCTCGCATGTTTCCGCTCAGGTTATGCTGCGCACCGTCCCGGTAAAGCTGCGGATCGATGGCGGTATAGGTGGCTTCGCTAGCCAGGATCCCGGTCTCGTTATAATTTTGCCTGATCAGGGTATCGCCATTGTACAAGAGGGCCTGCCGGGGGACACCGCCATTGCCGAATGTGTAGTGCCGGCCGACACTTCCCGCCTTTCGGATCAGGAAGATGGCTTCGCGAACGTCTAGATCAAGCAGATAGGCAGATGCCGGCGCGCCATCCCGGACAAAGACAAAATCCTGAATGCTCTTCAGCGATCCTTCGCGGGTGAATTCGATTCGCAGGAACTGCCTGTTCAGGTCAAGCGGGCTGGAACCAGCAGGTTTGTATAGGTTTTGGTAATCGACAACATACTGGTCAGCGGTGTACACCCTTGTGGACAGCACTGCGATGCCGCCCGCCTGGTCATAGGAAACTTCAAGGGTGTAATGCGGGTGGTAGTAGCGGATGTACTGCTGTGTTTGGGAATCCAGTCGCCAGCCGAACGATTGATCATCCGCCGCCTCGCCGTAGTCATCCGACCATCCGAACAATAGCTGCAGGATCTGTTCGACCGTCTGGCTGCTGCGCACAGTGGTGCCTGCTTCCTGGATCGACAGACGGGTAACGAAATAATCGGAGCTCGCAGGACCGGGTTGGGTTGCCTGTGAACCTGTCGTCTGGGTGGGCGGGCTGGAGCCGCCGGATGTCCCGACCGGATCGCTTGGCCGGGTGACAGGATCCGGAGGTCGCGTCAACTGGCTGTGTTCTGCCGGATTTTCCACGCCCAGGAGCCGGTCGATCAAGGCATTGACATCGGCCCTGGTGTACTGGTCAAGCGGCCGGCCGCCAGCCTGGTCAAACCAGCTCTGGTAACGTTCGATCAGATCCTGTGCGTTGCTCTCGGTCAGTTGGAGCAGCAGCTCGCGCCAATTATTGCCCAGACGCTCCCGGATAAACAAACGGATCGAATGGTGGGCATAGGCCTTGATTTCATCCGAATCAGACCGATCCCCAATCAGGTTGTCCAGGCGGCTTTCCGCCAGGTCCAGGATGCTGTCGATATCGATCAGGGATGAGAACAGGCTGCCGATCGCACCCAGGAAGCTTTTCGATTCCAGCATGGATCGTTGGGATAAGGTGTCATTCAGGATGCTTTGCCATTCGCGAACCATGTCCAGCATGCGGGCGGCATTATTGGGGCTGACCGTCTGCGGGTCCGGTTCGAGCGGCTCTGCCGACTGAGCGGCCTGATACAGTGAATCGAGGTTCTCGGCGATCGGGGCAGCCGGTGCCGGCATGATGGGATTCCCATCCGGCTCCAGGCTGTCCTGCAGCCAGTCCGACAGCCCTGTTTGCCCGGCACGGTTTTCGGCTTGCTGCAGAAAATCGGGCGGTATGACCGAGTCCGGATCGAGCAGGCTGATGCCGGCAAAGGTATCCGCGACATCGTTCGGAGAAGCATGTGCCGGGGCGGTGAATCCCGGGGTGGTTGTCAGCATGGCGCCAGCTTCTGATTTATGAGTCAGACCCGTATCAGAGAGAAAACGGCGCAGCCAGTTCAGGTCCTCCCGACACCTTTCGGCCAGCTTTTTATTGTACATAGATTTTCATGGAAATAAATCGACCCTAACGTTACGTTGTCGTTGAGGCAACAAAACGAAGATTCAGATGATTCAGCCAGCTCAGTTTGACTGATCCCAAATCATTCATCTGTTCGAGC
>Ga0172382_10002648_pt1 | contig 29524 bp, 27 predicted proteins | sample Leawel138RmetaG_FD_122245 | JGI IMG/M metagenome (GOLD analysis project Ga0172382, IMG submission 122245) | Leachate microbial communities from a municipal landfill in Southern Ontario, Canada - Leachate well 138R metaG | ecosystem: Engineered > Solid waste > Landfill > Unclassified | place...
TACCTTGCCGGTAATGATGGCGCCGGGGCGCATCTGGGAACCGACAAGACTCTGTTCAAACAATTCTGCAAAGCTTTCGCTCATCACTCACGTAACCCTTGCCGTTCATCGAACGACGTATGTAGAACCGCATTACTGCCGCGGGTTGAAGTTAAAAAAACAAACCACCATCACCCAATGTGACGGCAGCCCCTACTGCACACCCAGCCGCGTCCGGCATTCCGCCAGTACCGCCGCCAGAACCTCTTCGATGCCAAACGTCGACGTATCGATGACCACCGCATCGTCCGCCGGTCTAAGCGGCGACACAGCACGGTTGCGATCCCGCTCGTCACGTTCGGCGATCTCGACGAAAAGACTATGTAGATTAGCATCCAACCCCTTTTCCTTCAACTGGTTATAGCGTCTTTGCGCCCGTACCTCGGCACTCGCCGTGAGGAAAATCTTCAGCGGGGCGGTGGGGAATACGGTGGTCCCCATGTCGCGGCCATCGGCCACCAGGCCTGGTGCCTGTCGGAAGGCACGCTGGCGCTCCAGCAGGGCCGCCCTTACGGCCGGCACGGCGGCCACCCGGGAGGCATCATTGCCGGCCTGCTCGGTACGAATATCTCGACTAACCTCCTGTCCAGAAAGGAATATCTGCAAGTCGCCGCCAGCCTGCGGACGGAACTCCACAGCCAGTTCGCGCGCCACCCGGGCGAGACCGGACGCGTCGTCGAAGGCCACGCCCTGGCGCCTGGCCGCCAAGGCGGTGAGGCGGTAAAGGGCGCCGCTGTCGAGGAAATGCCAGCCAAAGCGTTGGGTCAGGAGCTGGCTGATGGTGCCCTTGCCGACCCCGCTGGGGCCGTCGACGGTGATGACTGGGATGCCCTCCCCCATCATGCCGGGCCCGCGGTCAGGCCGAGGCCGGCCTTGTTGGCCAGGGCCACGAACCCGGGGAAGGAGGTGTTGACGTTGGCGCAGTCGGTGATGGTGATGGGGCCAGCGGCCACCAGCGCGGCCATGGCGAAGGACATGGCGATGCGGTGGTCGCCATGGCTGTCCACCTGGCCGCTGCCGATGCGGCCGCCCCGAATCACCATGCCGTCCGGCGTCGGCCGGGCGTCGACACCCAGCGCCACCAGGCCGTCGGCCATCACCTGGATACGGTCGGACTCCTTCACGCGCAGCTCTTCCGCACCGGTGAGCACCGTTTCGCCCTCGGCGCAGGCGGCGGCGACGAACAGGGCCGGGAATTCGTCGATGGCCAGCGGCACCTGCTCCTCGGGGATACGGATGCCCTTGAGCTTGCTGGCGCGTACGCGGATATCGGCAACCGGCTCACCGCCGGCCTCGCGCTCGTTGAGCAACTCCAGCTCGGCACCCATCAGGCGCAGGATGTTGATCACGCCGATGCGGGTCGGGTTGATGCCCACATGCTCCAGCACGATGTCGGAGCCGGCCGCAATGGCCGCCCCCACCATGAAGAAGGTGGCAGAGGAGATATCGGCGGGTACATCGATGTTGGTCGCGGTCAGCCTGCCGCCCCCCTGCACGCACACGGTATTGCCGCGCCGCTCCACCGCATAACCGAAACCGGTGAGCATGCGCTCGGTATGGTCACGGGTCGGTGCCGGCTCGGTGACACAGGTCTTGCCGCTGGCATACAGCCCGGCCAGCAGCAGGCAGGACTTCACCTGGGCGCTGGCCATCGGCATCACGTAATCGATGCCCTTGAGCGGCTGCCCCCCCTTCACCTTCAGCGGCGGCGTACCTTTCTCGGTGGTCTCCACCACCGCGCCCATCAGACGCAGCGGATCGGTGACGCGCTTCATCGGCCGCTTGGACAGCGAGGCATCGCCGCTCATCTCTGCATCGAACGCCTGCCCCGCTATCAGGCCGGACAACAGGCGCATGGAGGTGCCGGAGTTGCCCAGATAGAGCGGCTTGGCCGGTGCCTTGAGGCCGTGCAGGCCGACGCCGTGTACGGTGACGCGGCCATCCTGCGGCCCCTCGATCTGCACGCCCATGGCGCGGAAGGCATCCAGCGTGGCAATGTTGTCCTCACCCTCGAGGAAACCGCTCACCTCGGTCACCCCCTCGGCGAGGGAACCGAGCATGATGGAGCGATGGGAGATGGACTTGTCGCCGGGCACACGAATGCGCCCCTGCAAGTGACCGCCGGCGGCGGCACGGAAAATGATGTTGGGTTCGCTGCTGTTGGACATGATGTGGTTTCAGGTAGGAATGCGTTATTGCTTGAAGTCGTCACGCGCCTTCTTGGCGCGGCCAAAGGTATGCAGCAGCGCGGCGCCGTCACCGCACTCAACAGCACGGCGCACCGCTGCCAGATCGGCACTATACCGGTCCAGCACCTTGAGGATCGCCTCGCGGTTGGCCAGACAGATGTCATGCCACATGCCCGGGTCGCTGCTGGCAATGCGCGTGAAGTCGCGGAAACCGCCGGCAGCGTAGCGGAAGATTTCGGTGTGCTCTTCCATCCGCGCCAGGGTGTCGACCAGGGTGTAGGCCAGCACATGAGGCAGATGGCTGGTGGCGGCGAGCACCTCGTCATGGTGCTGCACCCCCATCTCCACCACCTCGGCGCCTGCCGCCTGCCACAGGCCGCGCACCGTCGTCACGGCAGCAGGATCGGTATGCGGAAGCGGCGTCAGAATGACGCGACGCTTGTGATACAGCTCGGCGAACGATGCGGCCACGCCGCTGCGTTCGGTGCCCGCGATGGGATGGCCCGGCACGAAGCGCGGCGGCACGGTACCGAAGGCCCGTTCTGCCGCCGCCACCACCGAGCCCTTGGTACTGCCCACGTCGGTGACGATGGTAGCAGCATCGAGGTGCGGCGCCATGGTGCGCAACACGCCTTCCATCGCCCCCACCGGCACGGCCACCACCACCACCGCGGCACCACGCAGCGCCGCGGCGATGTCGGTCTCGAAGCGATCGATGACGCCCAGCTCCTGCGCCAGCTGCAGCTGGGCAACATCACGGCCGTAACCGACCACCTCGCTTACCGCACCGGCCGACTTCAGCGCCCGCGCCAGCGAGCCGCCGATGAGACCGACACCGACGATGCAGAGACGGTTAATCAACTCAGATCTCGCGGCCGATGGCCTGGGCGATGCCCTTCAGCGAGCCCATCAGATCGGCCAGTTCCTGCGGATTGAGCGCCTGGTCGGCATCACACCATGCCTCGCACGGATTGGGATGCATCTCCACCAGCAGGCCATCGGCACCGGCCGCCACCGCGGCGCGCGCCAGGGTCGGCACCATCCACGCCTTGCCGCCGGCATGGCTTGGATCGATGATCACCGGCAGGTGGGTTTCCTTCTTCAGCACCGGGATGGCGGTGACGTCAAGCATGTTGCGGTAGTAGGTCTCGAAGCTGCGCACGCCGCGCTCGCAGAAGATGATGTCGTGGTTGCCGCCGGCGGCGATGTACTCCGCCGCCATCAGCCACTCGGAAATGGTCGCCGACATGCCGCGCTTGAGGATCACCGGCTTGTGCAGACGGCCCACCTCCTTCAGCAAGTCAAAGTTCTGCATGTTACGCGTGCCGATCTGGATCACATCCACGTCATACTTCATGAAGGCATCGATCTGACGCACATCCATCAGTTCGGTGACGATGGGCAGGTTGTACTTGTCGGCGGCCTTGCGGAACATCTCCAGCCCCTCGATGCCGGCACCCTGGAAGGTATACGGGCTGGTGCGCGGCTTGAAGGCACCGCCGCGCATCAGGCGGCAACCGGCAGCTGCCACGTACCTGGCAGCCTCGTCCATCTGCGGCTGGGTTTCCACCGAGCACGGCCCACCGATCACCTGGATCTGCCTGCCGCCCAGCTTGATGCCCTTGATGTCGATGACGGTATCTTCCTTGTGGTAGGAACGCGCCACAATCTTGTAGGGCTTCATCACGCGGATCACCTGCTCCACGCCCGGCAGGGCCTGCAGCAGTTCCTTGTCGATCTTGCCCTCGTCACCGATGGCACCGATGACGGTACGCTCCACGCCGCGGGAGACATTGCTGCCCAATCCCCAGCCCTTGAGCCGCTGCACCACCGCATCGATCTGTGCGTCGGTAACCTCGTTGTTCATGATGATGATCATGGCAGTGTCACTCTAATTCTTAAGCAAGATAGCTCAGCGTCCCAGCACCTTGGCCAGGGCGGCAAGGAAACGCTCGTTCTCTTCGGGCAGACCTACGGTCACGCGCAGGTGGTTCGGCATGCCGTAGTTGGCCACCGGGCGCACGATGACGCCCTCACGCAGCAGCGCATCATACAACGGCGCCGCCACCCGGCCGGTATCGACACTGACAAAGTTTCCCACTGAAGGGATATGACGCAGATCAAGGGCAGCGAATCCCGCCGTCAACTGGGCCATGCCGGCGGCGTTGAGCTCCAGAGTCTGCTGCAGATGCTCGCCATCGTCCAGTGCCGCCGCCGCTGCCGCCAGTCCCAGGCTGTTGACGTTGAACGGCGGACGCACCCGGTTCAGCAGGTCCGCCACCTGGGGATGGCAGACACCATAACCGACACGCAGGCCGGCCAGGCCGTAACACTTGGAAAAGGTACGCGCCACGATCAGGTTCGGGTAGCGTCCGACCCAGGCGATGGCATCCGGATAGTCCGTCGCCCCCATCGCCGGATGGCTGGCGTACTCGAAGTAGGCCTCGTCCACCAGCACCAGCACATGGGCCGGCAGGTCGGCGATGAAAGCCTCCAGCTCCCCCGCCGGCAGCCAGGTACCGGTGGGGTTGTTCGGATTGGCAATGAAGATCAGGCGGGTACGTTCGGTGACCGCGGCGCGCATCGCGGCCAGGTCATGGCCCCAGTCTTTGGCCGGCACCACCACCGCCCTGGCCCCGGCCGCCTGGGTGAGGATGGGATACACCGCGAAGGCATGCTCGGAAAAGATCACCTCGTCCTGCGGCGTGACGAAGGCGCGCACGGCAAACTCCAGCACATCGCTGGAACCGTTGCCGAGGATCAGCTGCTCCATCACCACCCCGAACTTCTGCGCCAGCTGGTCCTTGAGCACAAAGCCGTTGCCGTCGGGATAGAGCCAGACATCCTCCAGCGTGGCACGTGCCGCCGCCAGCGCCAGCGGACTGGGGCCGAGCGGATTTTCGTTGGAGGCCAGCTTGATGATGTTGCTCACCCCCAGTTCGCGCTCCAGCTCCTCGATGGGCTTGCCGGGCTGATAGGGCCTGAGCTGTCGCACGCCGGGTGCGGCCAGATGCAGAAAGTCGGTCATGATTTAGAGAACAGCTTTGGGGTAGGAACCGAGAATCTTGAACAGCGAAGCCTCTGCCTCCAGATCGCGCAGCGCCGCGGCCACCTTGCCATCCTGCGCATGCCCGTCGATGTCGAGGAAGAAAACATATTCCCACATGCCCTGGCGCGAGGGACGCGACTCGATGCGTGTCATGGAGACGCCATTCTGCGCCAGCGGCGCCAACAGGTGATACAGCGCCCCGGGCTTGTTGCGCGTGGCCACCAGCAGCGAGGTCTTGTCACTGCCGGAGGGCGGCACCGCCTTGCGGCCGATGACCAGGAAGCGGGTGGTGTTGTTGGGCTGGTCCTCGATATTGCGCGCCAGGATGGACAGGCCATACAGCTCGGCCGCCACCTCGCCGGCGATGGCCGCAGCGCCCTCCTCGGCGGCAGCACGCCGTGCCGCCTCGGCATTGCTGCTCAGGTCGCTGCGCTCGATGCCGGACAGGTGAGCGTCGAGCCACTCGCGGCACTGCGCCAGCGATTGACTGTGCGAGTAGACACAACGCACGTCGGCCAGGGACGTCATGCGTCCCATCAGGTGCTGGTGGATGCGCAATTCCACTTCGCCGCAGATCTTCAGCGACGAATTGATCAGCGTATCCAGAGTATGACTGACGATACCACCGGTGGAGTTTTCCACCGGTACCACACCGTAATCGGCACTGCCCGCCTCCACCTCGCGGAATACCTCGTCGATGGCGGCGAGCGGCAGGGTCTGCACCGAGTGGCCGAAGTGCTTCAACGCCGCCGCCTGGGTGAAGGTGCCCTCGGGACCGAGAAAGGCGATGCGCATGGGCCGCTCCAGCGCCAGACAGGCCGACATGATCTCGCGGAATAGCCGCGCCATTTCCTCGCCGGACAGCGGGCCCTGGTTGCGCTCCAGCACCATGCGCAACACCTGCGCCTCGCGCTCGGGGCGATAAAATACCGCCGCCTCGCCCTCGGCGGCGATCTTCACGCGCGCCACCTCCTGCGCCAGGGCGGCACGCTCGTTGATCAGCGTCTGGACCTGCTCGTCCAGGGTATCGATACGCTGGCGGATGGCTTGCAACCGTTCTTCGTTCATATTCTCTATTCAATGACACGCACGGCCAGCACCCCGTCGATGGCGGCGATCTCGCTCACCACGTTTGCCGGCACCGGGCGGTCCACATCCACCACGGTATAGGCCAGGTCGCCGCGCGACTTGTTCAGCATGTCGATAATGTTCAGCCCCGCCTTACCCAGATCGCTGGAGATCTGGCTCAGCATGTTGGGGACATTGGAGTTCACCACCGTCAGCCGGTAGGTTCCCTCGCTGCGGTTCATCACCACCTCGGGGAAATTCACCGAATTCACCACGTTGCCATTTTCCAGATAGTCCCGCACCTGCTCCGCGACCATCACCGCGCAATTGTCCTCCGCCTCCTGGGTGGAGGCCCCCAGGTGTGGCAGTGTCACCACGCGCGGGTGGCACTTGAGCAGGTTGGTGGGAAAGTCACACACGTAACCGTATACCTTGCCGCTGTCGATGGCGGCCACCACAGCCGCGTCATCCACAATGCCCTTGCGCGCAAAATTCAGCACCACCAGGCCCGGCTGCGCATGGCGCAGACGCTCGGCATTGAGCATGTTGCGCGTGGCGTCGATGAGCGGCACGTGGAAGGTAATGAAATCCACCTTGCCCACCATATCATCGAAACTGGTCGCCTTCTGTACCTGCGATGACAGGCGCCAGGCACCTTCCACCGTAATACCCGGGTCGAAGCCGATGACCTTCATACCCAAGGCGATGGCGGCATTGGCCACTTCGCGGCCGATGGCGCCCAGCCCCACCACACCCAGGGTACGCCCCGGCAACTCAAAACCGGCGTAGTCCTTCTTGCCTGCCTCGGTCTGCTTGTCGAGACTGGCATCATCGCCTTCCAGCCGGCGGGCAAAATCCCACGCCGCGCAGATATTGCGGCAGGCGTTCAGCATGCTGGCAATGACCAACTCCTTCACCGCGTTGGCGTTGGCACCCGGCGCATTGAACACCGGGATGCCACACCCACTCATCTTGTCCACCGGGATGTTGTTGACCCCGGCCCCGGCACGTCCCACCGCCTTGAGCGTAGGGGGAAGCTCCATGTCATGCATCTTGTGGGAACGCACCAGAATCGCATCGGGATGCAGTATCTCGGAGGCGATTTCATAACGGTCCCGCGGCAAGCGCTCCAATCCAGCCACCGAGATATGGTTCAGCGTCAGAATCTTGTACATGTCTCCCCCTCTGGGCTGCATCCTGCCGGACACATAGATGAGTTTTACGTCGTTCTAAATGCGTTACTCCTTACTGCTCTGGTTGGCGTTGTGAGAGTCGGTCGTTCAACCATTGCGCCGGGCAAATTCCGCCATGAACTGCACCAGCGTATCGATGCCCTGTTCCGGCATGGCGTTGTAGATACTGGCGCGCATGCCGCCGACGGAACGATGGCCCTTGAGGGTGGTCAGTCCGGCCTGCTTGGCCTCCTTCAGGAACAGCTCGTCCAGCTCTTCCCGCGGCAGGGTGAACGGCACGTTCATCCAGGAGCGGCAGTGGGTGGCCACCGGATTCTTGTAGAAGCCGCCGGAACCGTCGATGGCGGCATACAGCTTGGCCGCCTTGCGCTGATTGATCTTCGCCATGCCCTCCAGACCACCGAGGCCCTTGAGCCATTCGAATACCAAGCCGGCCACATACCAGGAATAGGTGGCCGGGGTGTTGTACATGGATTCGTTGTCGGCGTGGGTCTTGTAGTCGAGCATGGTGGCCACACTGGCCGGCGCCTTGCCGATGAGGTCCTCACGGATGATGACGATAGTCAGGCCGGCGGGGCCGATGTTCTTCTGCGCGCCGGCGTAGATGACACCGAACTTCGCTACGTCGATGGGGCGCGACAGGATGGTGGAGCTCATGTCGGCCACCAGCGGCACACTGCCGGTCTGCGGTACATAGTCGAACTCCACGCCGCGGATGGTTTCATTGGGGCAGTAATGCACGTAGGCGGCATCGGCCGACAGCTTCAGCTCGACCTGGGCCGGCACCGTGGTGTAATTGCCGGCCGAGGTATCGGCGGCGACGTTGACGGCGCAGAACTTCTTCGCCTCGGAGATGGCCTTCTTCGACCAGTCGCCGGTGATGATGTAGTCGGCGCCCTTTTTATCGCCCAGCAGGTTCATCGGCAGCATGGCGAACTGCTGCGAGGCGCCGCCCTGCAGGAACAGCACCTTGTAGTTGGCCGGGATATGCATCAGCTCGCGCAGATCGGCCTCGGCCTTGGCCGCAATGGACATGTATTCCTTGCCGCGATGGCTCATCTCCATCACCGACATGCCGCTGCCGTTCCAGTCCAGCATCTCGTCACGCGCCCGCTCGATCACCGCCTGCGGCAGCATCGCCGGCCCCGCACTGAAATTGAATACACGCGCCATCTTATCCCCCAACCATCGAGTTCAAGGAAACATCAGTTACCGCAAAGGCATGCCCAGTTGTTATTCGGCATCCTCGGCGGCGGCCTCTTCAGAATCACTCCCGTCTTCACCGCTCTCGGCGATGCGCTCCAGCGCCACCAGCTTTTCGCCCTCGCCCAGACGGATCAGGGTCACGCCCTGGGTATTGCGGCCCAGCACCGACACCTCGGCGACCCGGGTACGCACCAGGGTACCGCCATCGGTGACCAGCATGATCTCGTCGCTGTCGATCACCAGCACCGCGCCGACCACGGCGCCATTGCGCTCCGTGGTCTGGATCGAGATCACGCCCTGGCCGCCGCGGCCGTGCACCGGGTACTCGCCGATCGGCGTACGCTTGCCGTAGCCGTTTTCGGTGGCGGTCAGCACGTCGCCCTCGGCAGCAACGATGAGCGACACCACCTTCTGGCCGTCCTGCAGGCGGATGCCGCGCACGCCGCGCGCCACGCGGCCCATGGAGCGCACGTCGGACTCGTTGAAACGGATCACCTTGCCGGCATCGGTGAACAACAGGATGTCGCGCGTGCCGTCGGTGAGGTCCACCCCCACCAGCTGATCATCCTCCACCAGGTCCACGGCAATGATGCCGTTGCTGCGGATGTTGGCGTAATCGGTCAGCGGCGTCTTCTTTACCGTGCCGCCGGCCGTCGCCATGAAGATGTACTGCCCTTCCTCGAAGGCACGGATGGGCAGGATGGCATTGATGCGCTCGTTCTCTTCCAGCGGCAGCAGGTTGACGATGGGCTTGCCGCGCGCGCCGTGACCGGCCTGCGGCAGCTCGTACACCTTCTTCCAGTAGACGCGGCCGCGGCTGGAGAAGCACAGAATGGTGTCGTGGGTGTTGGCCACGAACAGCTTGTCGATGAAATCCTCTTCCTTCACCGAGGCGGCGGCGCGACCGCGGCCGCCGCGGCGCTGGGCGCGGTAGTCGGCCACCGGCTGCGCCTTGACGTAGCCCTCGTGGGACAGGGTCACCACCACGTCTTCCTCGCTGATGAGGTCTTCCAGCGACAGGTCTTCCTGGCTGGCGCGGATCTCGGTGCGGCGCTTGTCGCCGTACTGATCACGCACCTGCACCAGTTCCTCGCGGATCACCTCCATCAGGCGGTTCGGGTCGCGCAGGATGTGCAGCAGGCCTTCGATGGTTTCCAGCAGCAGACGGTATTCCTCGATGATCTTGTCCTGCTCCAGCCCGGTGAGGCGGTGCAGACGCAGGTCGAGGATCGCCTGGGCCTGGGCCTCGGACAGGCGGTAGCCGTCCGCCAGCAAACCAAATTCCTTGCCCAAGCCATCCGGGCGCGAGGCCTCGGCGCCGGCGCGGGACAGCATGTCGGTGACCACGCCCGGCGCCCACACCCGGGCCAGCAGGCCGCTCTTGGCCTCGGCGGGGTTGGGCGAACGCTTGATCAGTTCGATGATCGGGTCGATGTTGGCCAGGGCGACCGCCAGGCCCTCCAACACATGGGCCCGTTCGCGCGCCTTGCGCAGATCGAAGATGGTACGCCGCGTCACCACCTCGCGGCGGTGGCGCACAAAGGCCTCCAGCATCTGCTTCAGATTGAGCAGGCGCGGCTGGCCGTCGAGCAGGGCCACCATGTTGATGCCGAATACGCTCTGCATGGCGGTGTGCTGGTACAGATTGTTGAGCAGGACCTCGGGCTGCTCACCGCGCTTCAGCTCGATGACCATGCGCATGCCGTCCTTGTCGGATTCGTCGCGCAGCTCGGAGATACCCTCGATCTTCTTTTCCTTGACCAGCTCGGCGATCTTCTCCAGCAGCCGTGCCTTGTTGACCTGGTAGGGCAGCTCGGTCACCACGATGCGCAGGCGGCCGTTGTCCATCTCCTCGATCTCGGTGCGGGCACGCACATAGATGCGGCCGCGGCCGGTGTGGTAGGCCTCGTGGATGCCACGGGCGCCATTGATGATGCCGGCGGTGGGGAAATCCGGGCCGGGGATGTACTGCATCAGGTCGCCGATGCTGGCCGCCGGGTTGTCGATCAGCGCCAGGCAGCCGGTGACCACCTCGTTGAGGTTGTGCGGCGGGATGTTGGTGGCCATGCCGACGGCGATACCGGCGGAACCATTGACCAGCAGATTGGGGAAGCGCGCCGGCAACACCTCCGGCTCCAGCTCGGAACCGTCGTAGTTGGGGACGAAGTCGACGGTTTCCTTCTCGATGTCGGCCAGCAGCTCATGGGCGATGCGCGCCATGCGCACCTCGGTGTAACGCATGGCGGCAGCGGAGTCGCCGTCCACCGAACCGAAGTTGCCCTGGCCGTCCACCAGCATGTAGCGCAGCGAAAAGGGCTGGGCCATGCGCACGATGGTGTCGTACACGGCAGAGTCGCCGTGCGGGTGGTACTTACCGATGACGTCACCGACCACACGGGCGGATTTCTTGTAGGGCTTGTTCCAGTCGTTGCCCAGCTCGCGCATGGCGTGCAGCACGCGGCGGTGTACCGGCTTGAGGCCGTCGCGCACATCAGGCAGGGCACGGCCCACGATCACGCTCATGGCGTAATCGAGATACGACTGCTTCATCTCCTCCTCGATGTTGACCGGGAGGACTTCTTTTGCGAATTCAGCCATCGGGAAAACGTATCCTTTCTACCCCAGAGCGCCGGGGATGCAGGGTGCAGCGGGATCGTGGCCACAAGTTACTGATTACAAAAGGATTGGTGGTGGTGCCTACGCACTGCCACCGCCCTCCCGGCCACAAACCCGCCCCAGGCGCGTGTTAAACGCCCGGATCATACCATAAGGCTCCCCCAGCACAGGGACCAAAAACGCGACCACGGCCCTTTTGCGGGGCACTGGCGGGAGGTGCTGACGTCAAATCAGCCGTTTTTCATCATCGCCGCCATCTTTTCGGTGGTCGGGTTCAGCACCACGCCGCGCTCGGTGACGATGGCATCGACGAGTTCCGCGGGGGTGACGTCGAAGGCCGGATTCCAGCCTGCCGCCCCTTCTGCCGCCACCCGCTGCCCGCCCAGGGCCAGCACCTCGTCGGGGGAGCGGTTCTCGATGGGGATGAGTGAGCCGTTGGCGAGGGACATGTCCACCGTGGAGGTGGGCGCCACCACCATGAACTTCACGCCGTGGTAGCGGGCGCTGATGGCGGCGGCATAGGTGCCGATCTTGTTGGCCACATCGCCGTTGGCGGCGATGCGGTCGGAGCCGACGATGACCCAGGCCACCTTGCCCTGCTTCATCAGATGGGCGGAGGCACCATCGGACAACAGCGTGACCGGAATACGCTCCTGCACCATCTCCCAGGCGGTGAGACGCGCGCCCTGCAGCCAGGGCCGGGTCTCGTCGGCGTAGACATGGCCGATGCGGCCGGCGGCGTAGGCGCTGCGGATCACCCCCAGGGCCGTACCATAGCCGCCGGTGGCCAGGGCGCCGGCATTGCAGTGGGTCAGCACGCCGACCCCGTTCCCTTCGATGAGGGCTGCGCCCAGTTCGCCCATGCGGTGATTGGCGGCGATGTCCTCCGCATGGATGGCGCGCGCCTCGGCCAGCAGGGCCGCCTCGGGGTCGCCCTCGCCCAGCCCGGCGATGCGCCGCTCCATGCGCTCCAGGGCCCAGAACAGGTTCACGGCAGTGGGGCGGGAGGCGGCGAGACGGGCGATATCCTCCTTGATCGCCGTGCGCCAGGCGGCGCCGGCACTACGGTAGCGCTGGCGCCCCGCCAGCACCACGCCATAGGCAGCGGCGACGCCGATGGCCGGCGCACCGCGCACCACCATGTCGCGGATCGCCTGCGCCACGGCGACCGGATCGTCATAGGCAAGGAACGCATGCTGCTGCGGCAGGATGCGCTGGTCCAGCAACTGCAAGCGGTCGTCCTGCCACAGCACTGCGCGAATGGTGTCGTGAGTCGTAGTCATGATGCTCATCATTGGTCGGAAATATCGCGCCCGATCCTACCCGATTTCTGCAACGCCCGCCTGTCACAAAACCTTCAGCCTACCGTAACAAAAGCGTCAGCCCGTCGTAACACGGGGTGGGGATACTGCGCCCGCTTTTTAGCGCCAATCAGTCCTCAACCTTGGGAGATACACCATGCAGAAGTCTGTACAGCACAGCCTCGTGGCTGCCGCCGTTGTCGCCGCCCTGGGCCTCGCCGGCACCGCCGCTGCCGAGACCACCGTGTACGGCAAGATCCACATCTCGGCCGGTTCCATTACGCAGGACGTCGCCGGCGTCGAGAACAGCGCCACCGCCACCACCAGCCACGCCTCGCGCATCGGCTTCAAGGCCGATAAAAAACTGGAAAACGGCATGACTGTAGTCGGCCAGGTGGAATGGGAGGTGGACACCGTCGGTGACGCCACCAAGAGCTCCAAGGATCTGATCAAGGCGCGCAACAGCTACGCCGGGCTGAAGGGCGGCTTCGGTGAGGTGCGCGTCGGTATTCACGACACCCCGCACAAGATGTCCACCGCCAATCTGGACCCGCTGTCCGACACCTACGCCGACTACAACAACGTCGTCGTCACCGACACCCGCGCCTCCAATGTGCTGGCCTACCTGAACAAGTTCGGTGACATCAGCGTAGCCGTGGCCTATGCCGGTGGCGACGACGCCGTCACCCAGGAGAACCTGGGCAGTGCCACCTCGGCGATGGTTGCCTACGAGGCCGGCCCCCTGTACCTCACCGCGGCCATCGAAAACTTCGACGATGTGGCCGCCGGCGCCTACGAGAGCTCCACCAAGCTGGGCGTGGGCTACACCGTCGGCGCCATCAAGCTGGGCCTGGTCTATGACATGGAGGAGATCAAGGGCGGCAACGACGACAGCGCAATGTACGCCAGCCTGCAGTGGAAGGCGTCGAGTGCCGGCACCGTCAAGGCCGCCTACGGCGAACTGGACGTGGATGCGCTCAACGACGACCCCACTTTCTATGCCGTGGCCTATGACCACAAGCTGGACAAGGACGCCAGCGTCTATGTGCTGCACACCAGCGGCGCCGACGGCGGCCTGGCCAACAAGGGCAAGCTGGCCGGCGACGGCAGCGCCACCGTGGTCGGCATGGAGTTCAAGTTCTAAGGAAAGTACACCGGCACGGACGCCTCCTCTCCTGGATGGTCTTGCAGGGGCGCAGCGATGCGCCCCATTTTTTGCGGCAACTTGTAAGCCCCAGTGCCGCCCTGTATCTTTCGCCCATGCAAAGCGTCGACACCCTCCTCCACGCCCGCTGGGTCATCCCCGTCGAACCGGATCAGGTGGTGCTGGAACACCACAGTCTCGCCATCGGCGACGGCCGCATCCTCGACCTGTTGCCCAGCAGCGAGGCGCTGCTCCGCTACCAGGCCGATACCGAGCTGGAGTTTCCCGACCACGTCCTGATCCCCGGCCTCATCAATGCCCACACCCATGCCGCCATGAACCTGATGCGCGGTCTGGCCGACGATCTGCCGCTGATGAGCTGGCTGAACGAACATATCTGGCCCACCGAGGCGCGCTGGATCAGCGAAGAATTCGTCCACGACGGCACCCAGCTGGCCATGGCCGAAATGCTGCGCGGCGGCGTGACCTGTTTCAATGACATGTATTTCTACCCGGACATCACCGCGCGCGCGGCGGCGCAGGCCGGGATGCGTGCAGTGGTCGGTCTCATCGTCATCGACTTCCCCTCGGCCTGGGCGCAGAACGCCGACGACTACCTGCGCAAGGGGGTCGAGCTGCACGACAGATACCAGCACCACCCCCTGGTCACCACCGCCTTCGCCCCGCACGCCCCCTACACGGTAGGCGATGCGGCGCTGGAAAAGGTGGCCATGTACGCCGAGGAACTGGACATCCCGATCCACATGCATGTCCACGAAACGGCAGACGAGGTGGCGCAGGCGGTGGCGGCCGGGGGCCGGCGGCCGCTGGCCCGCCTCGACGGCCTGGGCCTGCTCTCGCCGCGGCTGCTGGCGGTGCACATGACCCAGCTCACCGACACCGAGATCGAACGCTGCGCCGAGGCCGGCCTGCATGTGATCCACTGCCCCGAATCCAATCTCAAACTGGCCAGCGGCTTCTGCCCGGTGCACAAGCTGCAGCGGGCCGGCGTCAACGTCGCCCTAGGCACCGACGGCGCGGCCAGCAACAACGACCTGGATGTGCTGAGCGAAATGCGCACCGCCGCCCTGCTGGCCAAGGGTGTGGCCGGCGATGCCAGCGCCCTCCCCGCCGCCAGCGCCCTCTACATGGCCACGCTGGGCGGCGCCCGCGCCCTCGGTCTGGACCGGGAAACCGGCTCGCTCGGCGTCGGCAAGCAGGCCGACATCGCCGCCGTCTACCTGGGCGACGTGGAAACCCAGCCGCTGTATCATCCGCTGTCCAAACTGGTGTATTCCATCAGCCGCGACAAGGTCACCGATGTCTGGGTGGCCGGCCGCCACCTGCTGAAGGCACGCGAACTCACCAGCCTGGACATGCACGACGCCCTCGCCCGCGCGCGCCACTGGCGCGAGAAGATTCACACCAAAGACGAACACGCCAAGGATTAGCCATGAGCACCACGACGCACAACGTCGACCATGCCGAGGTCGGAAAATTCGAAAGCCTCGCCTCGCGCTGGTGGGACCCGCACAGCGAATTCAAGCCGCTGCACGACATCAACCCGCTGCGCCTCGACTACATCGACCAGCGCGCCGGCCTCGCCGGCAAGACCGTGCTCGACGTCGGCTGCGGCGGCGGCATCCTGTCGGAAAGCATGGCTGCGCGCGGCGCCCGGGTCACCGGCATCGACATGGGCGAGGCGCCGCTGGAAGTGGCGCAGCTGCACAAGCTGGAGTCCGGCGTAGAAGTAGACTATCGCCGCACCACCGCCGAGCAGCTGGCGGCGGAGATGCCGGGCAGTTTCGATATCGTCACCTGCATGGAAATGCTGGAGCATGTGCCCGATCCGGCCTCGGTGATCGCCGCCTGCGCGCGCCTGGTCAAGCCCGGCGGCCAGGTGTTCTTCTCCACCATCAACCGCAACCCCAAGGCCTGGCTGTTCGCCATCGTCGGCGCCGAGTACCTGCTGCGCCTGCTGCCCAAGGGCACCCACGACTTCGCCAAGTTCATCCGCCCCTCCGAACTGGAGACCGGCATCCGCCGCGCCGGTCTGGCGCTGCAGGAATTGACCGGCATGAGCTACAACCCGCTCACCCGCAGCTACTCCCTGGGACGGGATCTGGACGTGAATTATCTGGCGTATTGCGTTAAAGAATAGTTACGAGTTGCAGGTTTCAAGTTTCGAAATCCGAAACCCGCACAATCCGGAACCCGCAGACCTGAAGCTGATTTTAATGTCCTTCCGCACCATTCTGTTCGACCTCGACGGCACCCTGGCCGACACCGCGCCGGACCTCGCCTATGCCCTCAACCGTACGCTGGAGCATGCCGGGCGAGCGCCTCTACCGTTCGAGATCATTCGTCCGGTGGTCTCCCACGGCGGCACGGCGCTGCTGCAGTTGGGTTTCGGCGCTGACCTGCCCGAAGACGAGTTCGATCGTCTGCGGGACTACTTTCTCGACATCTATCGCACCAACATCGCCCGCGGCACGCGTCTGTTTCCCGGCATGGCAGAGCTGCTCGACGCTATCGAGGCACGCGGTCTCAACTGGGGTGTGGTGACCAACAAGCCGGCCTGGCTCACCGCGCCGCTGATGGCCGAACTGAATCTCGCCCACCGCGCCGTCAGCATCGTCAGTGGCGACACCCTGGCGGAGCGCAAGCCGCACCCGGCGCCGATGCTGCTGGCCTGCCGCCAGGCCGGCAGCGCAGCGCCCGAGTGCCTCTATCTGGGCGATGCAGAACGCGACATCGCTGCCGGGCGCAATGCCGGCATGCACACCCTGGTCGCCCTGTACGGCTACATCGGTGCCGGCGATCAGCCGGAGACATGGGGCGCCGATGACATGATCGATGCCCCGCTGCAGCTCCTGCGCTGGTTTACCTGAGCCGGTGTACGGCGCGTCGATACCGTTATACTAGCGGCACCCCCGAACCGAAGACGCCCGCACCGTGACTGACACCTTCCTGATCCTGCTGGTCCTGGCAACCACCCTGGCGGCGCTGCTCAGCGCCATCGTGACCTTTCTCGTCCTCAACCCGCAGGCGGTCAGGCTGCGCGAAGAGAATGCCCGCCTGCAGGCCGAGCTGGATGCCGAGCGCCGCAGCGCCATCGAAAAGGGGATCGCCCTGGAGCAGGTGCGCGAGAACCTCGCCGGTACCTTCAGCACCATGGCCAGCGAGGCGCTCAAGCACAACAGCGGCGAATTCCTGCGCCTGGCACAAGAGAACCTCAAGCAGTTCCACATCCAGGCCCAGGGTGAACTGACACAGCGGGAAAAGGCCGTGGAAAATCTGGTCAAGCCCATCCGCGAGGCCCTGGAGAAAACCGAACGCCAGATCCAGGAAGTGGAAAAAAGCCGTGCCGAGGCCTACGGCTCACTCACCAAGCACCTGGAGTCCATGGCCGAGGCCCACCGCACCCTGCAGGGCGAGACGCGCAACCTGGTACAGGCCCTGCGCCGCCCCGAGGTGCGTGGCCAGTGGGGCGAGATGACCCTCAAGCGCCTGGCCGAGCTGGCCGGCATGGTCGAGCACTGCGACTTCTTCGAACAGGAGCATCTGCGTACGGAAGAAGGCAGCCTGCGCCCGGACATGATCGTGCGCATGCCCGACGGCCGCGACATCATCGTCGACGCCAAGACGCCACTGGATGCCTATCTGTCGGCGCTCGAAGCCGGTGATGACGAGACGCGACGCCGCGAACTGGAACGCCATGCGCGCAAGGTGCGCGAGCGCGTGCGTGAACTGTCCGCCAAGGCCTACTGGCAGCAGTTCCAGAACACGCCGGATTTCGTGGTGCTGTTCATCCCCGGCGACCAGTTTCTCTCCGCCGCCCTGGAGCTGGATCGCAAGCTGCTGGAGGATGCCCTGGCCGACAAGGTGATACTTGCCACCCCGACCAGCTTCGTCGCCCTGCTGCGTGCCGTCGGTTATGGCTGGCGCCAGCAGGCCCTGGCGGAAAACGCCGAACAGATTCGGAAACTGGGCGAGGAACTGTACGGCCGCGTCGCCACCTTCACCGAACACCTCGGGCGCCTGGGCAAGAGCCTGGAAAGCAGCGTCAGCCACTTCAACAAGACCGTGGGCACCTACGATACCCGCGTGCTGCCCAGCATGCGCCGCTTCACCGAAATGGGCATCAGCACCAAGAAGGAGCTGACCGACGTGGCCCAGATCGAGGTGGCGGCACGCGACGTTGCCGCGGCCGATGATGACCGGTCCTGAACTGCGCCGCGTGCCTGCGATGCCGCAGGGGCGACTGCGTCAGTCCAGTGACTTCTTGATGGCGTCCTTGGAGTCCCGGTACAGCTCCTGGGCAGTACCCGTGGCCTTGTCGCGCAGGCTCTTTTCTTCCAGCGGATTGCTCAGCAGGGGCTTGTCGCGCGCGATGTTGATGCCGAACCAGACACCCACCAGCAACACGATGACGAGCAGTATCAACATATTTCTCATGGCCTTACTCCCTTTCTCCGTATCCCATGCCGGTTGAGACGCACATGGCGGCGGCAACGCCGTACAGTTTGAACCAGGCGTACGCATTCTGCGTGCAGATGGCGCGCACCCACTACGAAAATTTTCCGGTGGCATCCTACTTGCTGCCGCCACCCCTGCGCAGGGCCGTTGCCGTGATCTACGCCTTTGCGCGCAGCGCCGACGATTACGCCGACGAAGGCGCCCTGCCGGCGACGCAGCGCCTTGCCCTGCTCGCCGCCTATGAGGGCGAGCTTGATGCCCTTGCCCGGGGGCAGCCCAGCGCCGCCCCCATCTTTATCGCCCTGGCCGACGTCATGGCCCGATACGCCCTGCCGCTGCAGCTGTTCCGCGACCTGCTCTCCGCCTTCCGCCAGGACGTGACGCAACACGAGTATGCCGACGCGGCAGAACTGCTGGATTACTGTCGTCGCTCCGCCAACCCTGTAGGGCGCCTGCTGCTGCACCTGAACGGCGCCGCCAGCGCGGAAAATCTTGCCCTGTCCGACCACGTCTGTACCGCCTTGCAGCTGATCAATTTCCACCAGGACCTGGCGCAGGACTACGACGAAAACCGTCGCATCTATATCCCCCGTGACGAAATGGAAGAATATGGCGTCGGCGTCGAACATTTCCGTGATCGCCGTAACGACCCGGCACTGCGCCAGCTGCTGCAGCGGCAATACCGCCGCAGCCGCGAGCTGCTGCTGGCAGGAGCCCCGCTGGGGCGGCGTCTGCGCGGCCGCTTCGGCTGGGAGATCCGTCTCATCGTCGCCGGCGGCCTGCGCGTGCTGGAACGGCTGGAGGCCAATCTGGCCACGGCACCCTTTTCGCGCCCACGCCTGCGCCGCCGCGACTGGCCGGTGATAATCTGGCGTAGCGTATTCGGCTGACCCACAGACTGGCGTTGTACGCCGCACGGGTTGCGTTCAAGATTCAAGACAGAGTATCCCTGGCCCGCGATGGCCGCAGCCGTGATATGAAGATGTTGAACCTTGAATTTTGACTTCCTAAAGCATTCTTCGCCCGAGACTCGAAACGGAAACATGACTCCCGATCAATATTGCGAGAAAAAGACCGCCCGCAGCGGTTCGAGTTTCTATTACAGCTTTCTGTTCCTGCCGCCCGAACAGCGCCACGCCATCATGGCGCTGTATGCCTTTTGCCGCGAGGTGGACGACGTGGTGGATGAGTGCAGCGACCCCGCCCTGGCGCAAACCACGCTGCAGTGGTGGCGCGAGGAGATCGCGCGGCTCTATGCCGGCACACCGCAACACCCCGTCACCCAGGCGCTCCAGGCGGCGGTGACCCGCTACAACCTGCCGCAGGAGCACTTCCAGGAGATCATCGACGGAATGGCGATGGACCTGAGCCAGACCCGTTACACCACGTTCAAGGAATTGTCGTTGTACTGCTACCGCGTCGCCAGCGTGGTCGGTCTGATGGCTGCCACCATCTTCGGCTACGAGGACCGCCGCACACTGAAATATGCCCACGATCTCGGCATGGCCTTCCAGCTCACCAACATCCTGCGCGACGTGGGAGAGGATGCGGCGCGCGGCCGCATCTACATACCTGCCGATGAGCTGGCCCGTTTTGGTGTCAGCGAAGACGATATCCTGGCGCAACACACGAGCGGCGGCATGCGGGCACTGCTGCAGTTCCAGGCCGAGCGCGCCCGCAACTATTACGACAAGGCCTTCGCCCATCTGCCCACTGCCGACCGCTACCGCCAGCGCAGCGGCCTGATCATGGCGGCCATCTATCTCTCCACCCTGGATGCCATCGAGCAGCAGGGCTATCCGGTGCTGGAGCGGCGCGTGCGGCTGTCGCCCTGGCGCAAGTTGTGGATCGCCTGGCGTACCGCGCGCGGCGAGGCGCGGCGGCAGCACGACAGACGATGACCCCGGTAATCGTGGTGGGCGGCGGCTGGGCCGGTCTCGCCGCCGCAACGGAGCTGGCTGGCGCCGGTGTACCAGTGCATTTGCTGGAATCTGCCCGGCAACTGGGGGGGCGTGCCCGCAGCGCCGACCTGGGCGATCTGGCCGTCGATAACGGTCAACACCTGCTCATCGGCGCCTACCGGGACACCCTGCAGCTGCTGCAGCGTGTCGGCGCAGATCCGGCACTGTTGTGGCGGGAGCCGCTGCAACTATCGGTGCTGCGCGCACACGGCACGCTGCAACTGGCGACCCCGCCGCTGCCTGCCCCCTTGCACCTGGCCTGGGCGCTGGGACGCGCCGGCGGGCTGCTCCCGGGGGAACGCCGGGCGGCGCTGGCATTCTGCCTGCGCGCCTGGCGCCAGGGCTTTCATGTCGCGCCGGACATCAGCGTGGCCGCTCTGCTGGCCGATCAGCCGGCGGGACTGGTGCGGGCACTGTGGGAGCCGCTCTGTCTCGCCATCCTGAATACTCCCCTGGCGCAGGCCTCGGCGCAGGTGTTCCTGCGCGTCCTGCGCGATGCCTTCACCCGCCGCCGCCACGACGCCGACTTGCTGCACCCGCGCACGGATCTTGGTCGCCTGCTGCCTGAGCCGGCACGCCATTATGTCGAGCGGCACGGCGGCAGCGTCACCACCCGCTGCCGCGTTAGCGGACTGGAATTCGACGGCGACAGGCGCACCGTGGTGAGCGCCGCCGGACGACAGGCCGCCAGCCATGTCATCCTCGCCACCGCGCCGTGGCATGCCGCATCGCTGCTCGCCACACACACGCCACTGCAAACGCTGGCGCAGCAATTGACCGCCCTGGGCAGCGCCCCCATTACCACCGTCTATCTGGCCTATCCGGCCGCGGTCACCCTGGGCCGTGCCATGCTCGGCCTCGAGCACGGACTGACGCAGTGGCTCATCGATCGCGGCATCGTGTGCGGGCAACACGGCCTGCTCGCCGCCGTAATCAGCGGCCCCGGCGCGCACATGGCACGGGATGCGGAGTCGCTCGGGGCACAGGTGGCCGCAGAGCTCGCGAGCCGCTTCCGCCACTGGCCGGCGGCACAACAGATACGGGTAGTGCGGGAAAAACGCGCCACCTTCCTGTGCGATGTCGGCAGCAATCAGCGCCGCCCGTCCCATGCCACGCCGCAGCCGGGCCTGTGGCTGGCGGGTGATTACACCGACACCGGCTATCCCGCCACCCTCGAAGGTGCCGTGCGCAGTGGAGTACAATGCGCGCGCCGGATCATCGACCTGCTACGCTGAATCCATTGCGGCCACCAAGTAGCCGAGAGGAACCCCAATGCACAACTACAAACCCGCTCCCGATCTGCTCAAGGACCGCGTCATCCTGGTCACCGGCGCCGGCGACGGCATCGGTGCCGCCGCCGCCAAGGCCTGCGCGGCGCACGGCGCCACCGTGGTGCTGCTCGGCCGCAGCGCGCGCAAACTGGAAAAGGTGTATGACGAGATCGAGCGCAGCGGCGCGCCGCAGCCGGCCATCGCGCCGCTGAACCTGGAAAAGGCCGTCCCCGAACAGTACCTGGAACTGGCCACCATGCTGGAAAAGGAATTCGGCCGCCTCGACGGCCTGCTGCACAACGCCGCCCTGCTCGGTACGCTGACCCCGCTGGATCAATACGACCTCAAGCAGTGGGCACAACTGATGCAGGTCAACCTGCATGCCCCCTACCTGCTCACCCGCGCCATGCTGCCGCTGCTGCGCAATTCAAAAGACGCCTCCGTGCTGTTCACCAGCAGCAGCGTCGGCCGCAAGGGCCGTGCCTACTGGGGCGCCTACGGCATCACCAAGGCCGCCTGCGAAAACATGATGGAGATCTGGGCCGACGAACTGGAGGCCAACACCCCGATCCGCGTCAACAGCATCGACCCCGGCGCCGTGCGCACCGCCATGCGCGCCAAGGCCTACCCCGGCGAAGACCCCAACACCCTGCTACGCCCGGAAGAAATCATGGCGGTCTATCTCTACCTGATGGGTCCCGACAGCCGCGGCACCACCGGGCAGCGGACCAGCGCGCAATAACAGCCAAGATTCAAAATTCAAAAAAGCGTATCGGTGGCCCGGTCAATCTTGAATCGCCTTGATTTACTCCATCAAATCCACCGCCACCCCCTGTTCGCGCAGATGGTCGGCGCGCTCCTGGATGTAGCGCTGCAGGTTGGGTTGCCGGCGGTAGGCGCCGCTGGCGATGTACTCCATCACCGACTGAATGTGGAAGGTGCGCAGATAGGCCTCGGTGCGGAACACCTCCTTGCCCTGCTCATCGAAGAACACCAGTGACGGCGTGTATTGAATATTGAGCTGCCTGGCCCATTCGGCGGCGCTGTTGCGCTTGCCGTCGGGCCTGACCAGGGTGGCGTCACTCCACATATCGAGCTGCACCGCATCGAAACGCTGCAGCAATGCACGTGACTCCGGACGCGCCAGGATCTCGCGGTGAAATTCGGCGCAGGCCGCGCAATCGGCCTGCTCGAACAGCACCAGGAGCGGACGTTGTGCAGCGACTCGGTTACGCGCCAAGGCATGGGGCGGCGCGAGGAACAGCGGGTTGGCCTGCAGTTGCGATACCGGGCGCGCCCCCGCACGCCGCGCCGCATAGTCGCGGAAACTGAGGTCGTCAGTTTCACGCCGCGCGCCATAGTCCAGGGCGATGTCAAAGCGTTCCGGGGCGTAATAGCCGTTCAGCCGCAACAGCGGCGCACCGGCATCATCGAGAAACAGCAGGGTCGGCGTATACATCACCTTGAGCCGTTCGGCGAACTGCTTTTCCGTCACGCCTGCACCATCCATCCCGGTCACCTCGCGGTCACCCCACAGATTGATGGCAATAACGTCGTACAGGCGCTGCGTCTTGGCGGCGATAGCCGCGTCACCGAAGTTTTCCCGCAGCAGCTTTTCACAATAGGGGCATCCGTCCTGATAGAAATACAGCAGTACCCGCCTGCCCGCCGCGCGCGCCTCCGCCACGTCCTCGTTCAAATCCATAAACGAGTTCTTGAACCACTCCGGCTTGTCGTGGTAACCGGGATTGACCCCGCCCTGCAGCACGGTGCCCCCCGCGTCCGGTGTCGCCGCCATGGCGCCCCCCAGCCACAGCAACCCCATCAGTAACCACATCTCCGGCACTGATTTACGCATCGCCACTCCTCCGCATTATTTTGTAGTGCTCAGTCTCTATGACCTGAGGCCCGCGGCCGGGTTCATGCCGCCCCGGCCGTCCCGCGGCGGCAAAAACATGCCGCTGCAGGCACGCCGGATATTTGACACAAAATCCTTTAACAACAATTAACGCATTGTTTTTTACTCGTTTTTTACTGTTGGCACGGAAATCGCTTAAGCATAAGCAAGAACAGTTGCACCCGCTGAAGGATGGAGATCATGGCACTGCACCGCTCGCTTAACACTGACAGCAAATCGAGCCTGGCCCCGGTGGTCAGCCTGGCGCGTGGCGTCGAGGCGCCGGATACGCTGCGTCTCACCACCGCGCTGCAAACCACGCTCGACCTGGAACAGCTGTTGCGTATCTTCTCCGATATCGTGCAGGAAACCGTGCCGCACCAGGGGCTGACCTACCGCAACGATGAGCGCCGTTTTGTCCTCGCCGTGGGCCACACCGGCCGCCACCACTGCAGCTACCGCCTCAACCTGCTCGGCGCCGAATTGGGCGAAGTGGCCATCAGCCGCAACAAGCGCTTTTCGGAACAGGACCTGGCCCAGGTCGAATACCTGCTCTGCACCCTGGTCTATCCCCTGCGCAACGCCCTGCACTACCGCGATGCCTTGGCCGCGGCCCACCGTGACCCGCTCACCGGCGTCGGCAACCGCGCCGCGCTGGAAGACCATCTGGTCCGCGAAGTCACCCTGGCCCACCGTCATCATCAGTCCCTGTCCCTGCTCGTCATCGACATCGACTGGTTCAAGCAGGTCAACGATCGCCATGGTCACACCATCGGCGACGCCGTGCTGCGTTCGGTAGCCCGCATCACGAAAGAAATGTTGCGCGGCGACGACCTATTATTCCGCTTCGGCGGCGAGGAATTCGTGGTTTTGCTGCGGGGCACCCCGCAGGACGGGGCCGAGATCGTGGCCGAACGCATCCGGGCGACCATTGAGGCAGCAACCTGCCCCTGTGACGGCAAGGAGATCAAGGTTACCGTCAGTCTCGGCGTGGCGACACTGCGGGAAGAAGACGGTGACCGACTGTTCGACCGTGCCGACCATGCCCTGTATGAGGCCAAGCAGCAGGGCCGCAACCAGGTAAAGAGCGCTCAGTAGTCCACCCGATCGGCCTTCGCCGCCCAGGCGGCGAAGGCGTCCCCCGCCTCGTCCGGCAATAACCGCAACGACGGCAGCTGCCGCTGCTCCGGCAGCAGACAGACCTCCCGATAGATCAAGGCATCATCGAACCCCGCAGCGGCGGCATCATCGCGGGTGGCGGCATAGTAGATGCGCTCCAGCCGTGCCCAGTAGGCAGCCGCCAGGCACATGGGGCAGGGTTCGCAGTTGGCGTACAGCTCGCAGCCATCCAGGCTGAAACTCCCCAGCGTGCGGCAGGCGGTGCGGATCGCCATCACCTCGGCATGGGCGGTGGGGTCGTTGTCCGGCGTGACGCGGTTGCTGCCGCGGCCGATGATGACGCCGTTGCGCACCACCACTGCACCGAACGGGCCACCACCGTCGCGCACCGATTGCGCGGCCAGGGCCTGGGCCTCGCGCATGAAGTGTTGTTGCTCTGTCTCACTCATCGCCTACCTCACTCCTTGCTGTTTCCCCGCCCTGCCGGACAGCGCCGCCGCATGCAGCAGGCGGCGCACAGCGGTTTGGTGCGGCACACCTGTTTGGCATGGACCACGATCAGGGCATGGTACTCATTGAACAGTGGCACATTGTCTCCACTGCATCCCAGCCCCTCCTCGAAATAATGCCGCAATTCCTCGTAGCTTTCCTCCCCCGCGATCAGCTGCAGGCGGGAAAACAGCCGGCGCGTGTAGGCATCGATAACGAATACCGGGCGCGCAAAGGCATACAGCAGCATATCGTCGGCGGTTTCCGGGCCGACGCCGTTCACAGCCAGCAGCGCCTTGCGCAGGGTGGGCGTGTCCAGCCGCTGCAGCGGTGCCAGACCACCGGCGGCCAGATACCAGGCGCAGAAATTCTTCAGGCGGCGCGCCTTGATGTTGAAGTAACCGGAGGGCTTGAGCCACGTCGCCAGGGTGGCGGCGTGGGTGTGATGGATCACGGCGGGATCGAGGGAGTCATGGGCCCTGAGATTGTCGATGGCCTTTTCGACGTTGCTCCACGCGGTGTTCTGCGTCAACACCGCGCCGACCATCACCTCAAACGGCGTATCGGCGGGCCACCAGTGCTGTGGACCGTAGGTGTGGTGCAGAAGGTCAAAAACCTGCCGCAGGGTCATCCGCGCCGTTTGGGTCGCGGCTTGCGCGGGGTCGGGGCACGGCGCGGCGCGGCGGCCGGTTCCGGCTCGGCGCCGCGGCTGCGCGGTGCCGGGCGCTCCTCCCCCTCGGCACGGGACTTGCGCGCTGCAGGACGTCCACGCGACGGTGCCGAACGCCCTTCAGTCGCCGCACGCGGCTTGCGCGCGGCCGGGCGGGCGCCGGAGGTTGTCACTCGTTCCCCGCCGGTTGCCCGCCCCTTGCGCACCGCAGACGGTGGACGCGGTGAGGTGGACCATTCGTCGATCTCGTCGCGCGGCTTCCGCGCCTGCGGACGACGCGGCGACTCTGCCGCGGGTTCCGCTGCACCGCGTGGCTTGCGCACGGCCGGACGGGAGGGCGCTTCCCCGGTCGGCGCACGTCCCTTGCGCACGGTCGGACGCGCCGGGCGCTGCTCATCCGCCATGCGCTCCCTGCCCGCCGTGCCACGACGGGCGCCAGCGGCGGCGGTCTTGTTCGCGTCGCCCTCCTTGCCACGCACGGCAGGACGGCCGAGTCCGACCAGGTGCAGCAATTCCTGCAGGGTCTCGCCTTCCAGTTCCTCGTAGCGGCCGGGACGCAGGCGGCGCCCCAGTTGCACCGGGCCATAGCGCACGCGGATCAGGCGGCTGACGGTGACGCCCTGGCTCTCCCACAGACGCCGCACCTCGCGGTTGCGGCCCTCGTGCAGGGTGACGTGATACCAGTGATTGGCGCCATCGCCGCCGGCGTCATACAGATGGTCGAAATGCGCCGGGCCATCCTCCAGCATCACGCCGTCACGCAGCTTCTGGATCACCTCGGGGCTGACCTCACCGAACACGCGCACGGCATACTCGCGCTCGACGTTGCTGGACGGATGCATCAGCCGGTTGGCCAGCTCGCCGTCGGTGGTAAGCAGGATCACGCCGGTGGTATTGACGTCGAGGCGTCCCACCGCAACCCAGCGGCCATTGCGTACCGGCGGCATCTTCTCGTAGATGGTCGGACGCTTTTCCGGATCGGAACGGGTGCACACCTCGCCCAGCGGCTTGTGATACACCAATACGCGCCGCTCCGGCCCCTGCATCGCCGCCTGGCCGATGACATGGCCATCGACGCGCACCACATCGCCCGGACCGACGCGATCGCCCAGCGTGGCCACCTTGCCGTTGACCGACACGCGGCCTTCGCTGATGCGTTGTTCCAGCTCACGGCGCGAACCCAGGCCGACACGCGCCAGTACCTTTTGCAGTTTTTCAGTCATGAATTCAGGCGTCTGTGGGTTCGTAGGCCGGATCGTAGCCGGCAGCCGTAGCGTCATCCGCGTGCACGGCGCCTTCGTCCGCGTCCGCCTCACCCGATGGCTCGCCTGCAGAGGGCGCATTGGAGACATCGATGTCCTCCGCTGCCTCACGGCCGCCTGCCGCGTCACCCGCCGGCTCTCCTGCCGATGGGTCGCGCAGGTCCAGCTCCTGGTTGATCTTGTCGATGTCCATCAGCTCCGCCAGCGGCGGCAACTCATCGAGGCTCTTCAGATTGAAATAGTTGAGGAAGTGGCGCGTGGTGGCGAACATCGCCGGGCGGCCCGGCACGTCACGGTGGCCGACGATGCGGATCCAGTCGCGCTCCTGCAGGGTCTTGATGATGTTGCTGCTCACCGTCACACCGCGGATATCCTCGATCTCGGCACGGGTGATGGGCTGGCGGTAGGCGATCAGGGCCAGCGTTTCCAGCGTGGCGCGGGTATAGCGCTGCGGCTTTTCCTCCCACAGCCGCGATACCCAGGCCGACACCTCCTGGCGCGCCTGGAAACGGAAGCCGCTGGCCACTTCCTTCAGCTCGACGCCGCGCCCGGCATAGTCCTGCTGCAATTGCAGCAGCACCTGATGCAGCGTATCGCGCGAGGGCTGCTGGTCCTCATCGAACAGACCCTGCAGGCGCTCGGCATTGAGCGGCTCGCTGGCGGCGAACAGTGCCGCCTCGATGATGTTACGCAGTTGTTCCGGATTCATCGCTTCTGTCCTGAAAAAATGACATCAAAAATGCTATCTGTCCGCCAATAAACGCAAATTGACGCGAATATTCGTTACCTTGGAGTGGCCTGCTCACACGGAGGGCAGTGCGGCTACGATAGCCTTGCAAACCTGGTCCTGCACAACAATTTGCGTCCATTCGCGTTCATTGGCGGACTCAACTGTTGTTGGGATTACTGTTCGCTCGCCGCCACGACCTTGACGTGGATCGGGCCGAACGGTTCGGTCTGGATCAGCTCCACCAGCGACTGTTTGATCAGCTCCAGGATCGCCAGCAGGGTGACCACCACGCCGCGCTTGCCTTCCTCGATGCGGAACAGGGTGGTGAATTCGGTGAAATGATCGGAGCTCAGGGCCTCCAGCACCTGCGACATGCGCTCGCGCACCGACAACGGCTCGCGGCGGATATGGTGATGGGCGAACATCTCGGCCCGCTTCATCACGTCGGCGATGGCCAGCAGCAGCTCCTTCAGGTCCACCTCGGGGTGGGCACGTGCCACCTCGCGGTGCGGCACCTCCACCAGCACCGGGAAGGTATCGCGATCGACGCGCGGCAGCTCGTCGATATCCTCGGCAGCCTTCTTGTAGCGCTCGTATTCCTGCAGGCGGCGCACCAGTTCGGCGCGCGGGTCTTCCTCTTCCTCGCTGGCGCCGGCCGGACGCGGCAGCAGCATGCGCGACTTGATCTCGGCCAGCATGGCGGCCATCACCAGATATTCCGCGGCCAGCTCCAGATTCACCACCTTCATCAATTCCACGTACTCGATGTACTGATGGGTGATCTCGGCGATGGGAATGTCCAGCACATCGAGGTTCTGGCGCCGGATCAGGTACAGCAGCAGATCGAGCGGTCCCTCGAAGGCCTCGAGGAACACCTCCAGCGCCTGCGGCGGAATATAGAGATCCTTGGGCAGCTCGGTGTAGGGCGACCCCAGCACGATGGCAAACGGCATCTCCTCCTGCTGCGGGATCTCCGGCTTGACCGCTTCCAGTGTTTCGGTTTCGCTCACAGCGTTTCCTTAACGGTAGCTCAGGCCCATGGCCTGACGCACTTCGTCCAGGGTGGCGCGGGCGACGCTGCGCGCCGCCTCGCTGCCCTCGGCGAGGATGTTGCGCACACGCTCCGGGTCGTTGCTGAACTCCGCCACACGCTCCTGTATCGGGCGCAGCTCGTTCAGCACGGCATCCACCACCGGCTGCTTGCAGTCGAGGCAGCCGATGCCCGCGCTGGTGCAGCCTTCCATCACCCAGCTCTTCACCGCATCGTCGGAGTAGACCTGGTGCAGCTGCCACACCGGGCACTTGTTGGGGTCGCCGGCATCGGTGCGGCGCACCCGCGCCGGATCGGTGGGCATGGTGCGCAGCTTCTGCTCCACCGCCTTGGGGTCGTCGCGCAGGGCGATGGTGTTGTTGTAGGACTTGGACATCTTCTGCCCGTCCAGGCCCGGCATCTTGGAGGCCGGCGTCAGCAGGGCCTGCGGTTCGGGCAGGATGGTGCGGCCGGCGCCGTCCAGATAGCCGAACAGGCGTTCGCGGTCGGCCAGGGTGATGTTCTGCTGCGCTTCCAGCAGGGCGCGGCCGGTGGCCAGGGCCTCGTGATCGCCCTGCTCGGTATAGCGTTTGCGCAGGTCGTGATAGAGCTTGGCGTTCTTCTTGCCCATCTTCTTCACCGCCGCTTCGGCCTTGGTCTCGAAGTCCGGCTCGCGGCCATAGATGTGGTTGAAGCGGCGCGCCACCTCGCGGGTGATCTCCACGTGGGCCTCCTGGTCCTCGCCCACCGGCACCAGGCCGGCGCGGTAGATGAGGATATCGGCGCTCTGAAGCAGCGGGTAACCAAGGAA
>Ga0172382_10002650_pt1 | contig 29501 bp, 28 predicted proteins | sample Leawel138RmetaG_FD_122245 | JGI IMG/M metagenome (GOLD analysis project Ga0172382, IMG submission 122245) | Leachate microbial communities from a municipal landfill in Southern Ontario, Canada - Leachate well 138R metaG | ecosystem: Engineered > Solid waste > Landfill > Unclassified | place...
CTCATAAATCGGTAAATCAGAATAGCTATTTAAATAAGTAATATCATCATAAATATTCTTAAGCTCAGGGTAGTTTATAATTTTTTTTATATCCTTAATATCTTTAACAGTTTCAAAAGTTAGAAAATCAATAATCAGTGAGTCTTTGATACGGTAGACAAAAGATCTAGCTACACTAAAGAGTGAAGTTTTAAAATTTTTCTTAAAAAATTCCTCATCTTGAAAACATTGCATCAATAACAGCATTTGAAAGACAAAAATTATTTCATCACTCAAAAAGAACGGTTCATCGTCGTAAATGTCGATTGGAATCGCATAATAAGAAAGTATTTTAGCATAGGTTGAAAAATTCTTCTTCCGGTCGACAAGAATCGTTATGTCTTGATAATTCATCTCACGAAACCGCTTTTGTTTTAAATCATAGATCTTCCTTTTGCTAGCTATATCCTTAACGATTTGTTGAGCTAAAAGGTGCGATTCAATTTCTTCTGAACTCAACTTTTTGTGCTCGTCCTTAATTAAAGCATCATCATAGGCAATTAATTGAAAACAGTCTTTCTGATGCAGACTATCTTTCAGATCATAACCAGTGATTAGCCGTTGTTTACCAAGATAATCAATCCCACCAATTTCACTTGTCATAATCTGATCAAAAATTCCATTGATAAAATCGAGGATATAAGTATTTGAACGGAAATTTTCTTGTAAAAATATCAATTTTCCATCCTTGCCCTCAAGATAATCATCATGAATTCTTAAGAAGTTTTTCGGATTTGCATCACGAAAACGATAAATTGACTGTTTTACATCACCAACCATAAAAATATTATTGTTTGCGATTAAAGAAATCAAATAGTGTTGTAAGTTATTTGTGTCCTGATACTCATCAATCATGATTTCCTTGATTGTATTTTGGTATTTTTGTCGTACATCACTATGATTTTCGAACAAATCAATTGCAAAAAACATAATGTCTTCATATGAATACAAAGATTCTTTTTTTTGAATTTCTTGATATTTTAAAAGGTAATTTCTTACTAATTTAATAATCGTTTGTGAACTCTCTAAAGTTTCTTGGTATGATTCAATCATGTCATCATAACAATCAATTTTCAGGTTTTTAAAATCTTTAATTAGCGATTTTACTTGTTCTAATACTAAAGCCTTATCGTAATTTCTTCTTTTACGTGGGTATTTAGCGCTTAACATCACATTGATAAATTCATCATAACCTTGTTCTTTAGTCAAATCATTAAACAATTCTTTTATTTCAATTAAGTAATCCTCAAATGTTTCCTCGTAAATGCCGCTTCCAATCGAATATTCTTGAAGGAATCCAACTTGTAATTTACTAAATTTTTTCTTCAGTTTTTCAAGATAATCGCTTGCTTTAAGTTTAATATATTCGTCATTGAAATACAAAGACTCAAAATCCCTTAGTGTCTTATGATATTGGGGTAACTTCCTGAAAGCCTCACCAATACTATAGACAGTATCATATAGCCAAAGATCAGATTTGGAAAAATATTTCTTAACCAAATCTTTAAAATCACTATTTCCCTTTTCATAGGCTTCACGAATAACTTCTTCAATAATTTCTTGTTTGCGAAGTTTAATTAATACATTATCAGAAATCTTTATATCTTGGTCTAAGTCTAAAAGATAATGATATTCACTTACTACTCGCAAACTGAAAGCATCAAATGTAGAGATTATCGCGTTATTTACTCTCAATATTTGATCAGATAAATTTAGTTTATTCAAATCTTTTAAAATTCGCGTTTTCATCTCTGCTGCAGCGGCTTTAGTGAAGGTTAAAATGATCATTTCATCAATATTGGTGCCCTGAGAAACCTTTTGAATTACTCGCTCTTTTAGTACCCCAGTTTTTCCTGAACCAGCACTAGCACTAACTAATATGTTTGTTCCACTAGTTTCAATCGCTTGATTCTGACTATCAGTAAAAGGCATCTTACTCACCTCCTAAGCGTTTGTTCTTTGAGTAACAGATGTTAAAAAACTTACAATGCTCACATGATATGGAGTCATTGTTTCTTGATCCCTTTTGAAAAGTAATTGGTTTTATCTCGAAATTACCTGATTGAATATTTTTAGCAGCATTCTTAATGAAGTTTTCAGTTTTCCTAAGAATTTCTTCCATCATTAGTTTTGAAATTGCAGTTGTTGATTTTTTTGATATTCCATCAGTTTTTGCAGAAATGCCTGATATATATGAAAGACTCGGGTCAATTCTTTCAATAATTTGATCAATATCAATAGTCAAACCTTTCATTTTGAAACTAGGCTCCTCACCATAGACACTACGAGAAACACCAGTTTGAAAATAAAGCATTCCTGCAGGGTCTTTTTCCGGATGAGTTTGTTTATAAGCGTATAAATAAAACGGTAACTGCAAGTTAAAACCGAAGTCTATATCCGTAGTTTTATAATTTTTCTCGCTGTATTTATAATCGATAATCAAGTAGTAATTGTACTTTTCATCAACCATAACTTTATCAATTGCGCCGCTTAGATAAAAATTATCGTCAAACCGTTGATATATTTTTTTCTCAGTTTCAATTTTGTTAAACTTTGATATTTCCTCGATTTTCTTTACAACATCAGTAATAACATTAATATTTTCTTTGATAATTTCCCGAAAAATGTCTTGTTTAAAGCTTTCTTCCTCTGGAAAATCAAAACTTTCAATTAATTTATTTATCTCAAAACTTTCATTTCTTGTTGTAAGTTCCAAAGCTTTGTGAATTACCGTTCCAATAAAAGTGAAAATATTGTCGCTAAAGTCATCCAACTTTAATAAATACTGTAGTAAAAATCTAAATGGACAAAGATTGTAGGTTTCGACCTTCTTACCGCTTAATGTATTATTTTTTTTCAATAGAAATGATAAAGTGTTTTGATTAATGCCATTGAAGTATGGTATATACTCTTCATAGTCACGCGCAAAAGTATTTGCCAGTAAATGATAATCATCATGTTTTATGAAATAATTTTCATAATCATACTTCCTTTTCGCAAAATCAAGTAAACTATAAGTTTTTGTATAACTATGATTTCTCTCACATTTTTTGTAAACAGAAATATCAAACTCCCGTTGGATTTTTAAACTAGACTGAATTGTTTCATCGATAGTCTTTAAGGGGTAGGAAATATAAAGATTTTTAATTTGCTCAATTTTTTTTCCTGCCTTTTGAGATAAATATTCATTAATAATAATCGAACTCGGGTAGTTGATTTCTTGAGCTTCGATATCACTTAAATATTCATTATCTTTTTGTTGTTTAGGAAATACTTCGTGATAATAATTTAGTAAGAAGTAATGTTTTTTATCAGAAATTAACACTTCATCAAAGTCTTCCAAGCTAATACCTGTCATACCAGGATTATTCTGAATAGTTTGTTTTTTGATAATATAGATAAAAGTTTCTTTATCCAAATCAATCAATTTTTCTCCATAAGCATTTACCAAATTTATTAATTTAGTTCTTTCATTAGATTCCGCTGATAGATCAAGAAACTCCAAAGCAAGAGAAATTTTTCCCTCTCTCAGTTTAGCTATAAATCTTTTCGTTAAAGGATAGGTATAAAGCGATTGTTTTTTCTTAATCACAAACGGAATTTGAGCATCTTGAAAGTATTTGGATAAAGCTAAATCATCCTCTTCATTAGTATTTAAGATAATAATATCCTGAGGATTAATGCCATCTTCTAGTAGTTTTACCACTTTATCAAAAACATAGATTCTTTGTTCTGAAGCATCAGCACATTTTGTTAAAGGTATTAGAGATGAAAAGGAATTAAAAAAATCTAGTTTCCGACTTTTCCCCTGAAAAAAAGATGGTAAAAAAGCATTGTTTACCACGATTATTTCTTGGTTATCTCTTATAGTTTCACTGATTATTTCTTTTTTTATAAGCGTGCGTTTAAAATCTGCCAATTTTTGAATCTTCTCAAGATTATAATTACGACTAACATCAATATAATCAAAGTATTTTTTAATTCTTTCAGCTAAATTGAGATTAAGATTATACTCAGTTTTCATAAAAAAAAGATACTGATTGCTAAACTTGATGAAACTAGTAAATGGTTGATAAAAATCCAAATTTATGAACTTATTGTTTTGGCTTAATTGGTTTAAAATAAAAAACTTCTCTGCTTTTGTACATACCACTAAACTGCTGTTTAATATATCATAGTTAATATTCATACATTTCACCTGTAATTATTATACCACGAAGGCATCTGCTCGGGATAAAATCCTAAGAAAAAAAAAGAAAAACTCAAGAATGATCCTTGAGTTTTTCTCTTTTTTTGTTAAGCGTAATTACTTGATTTCAATATATTTCTTTTCTTTAACGTTTGTTCCCTCTTTTGGAACGAAAACTTTTAATGTGCCTTTATCATATTCAGCTTTGATGTCTTTTTCAGCAATTTCATCACCTACGTAAAAACTACGAGCACAACTTCCTAAAAATCTTTCTCTTCTTAGGTAATGAACATCTTTTGTTTCTTCTTCTTTTTCCTTTTTAGCTTCAATAGTCAAATAGCCTTTTTCCAAAGTAATTTTTACATCTTCCTTATCAAATCCAGGTACATCGATTTGTAACTCATAACCTTTTTCAAGTTCGATGATATCTGTTTTCATTGAAGCATTCATTGATCTAGAAGTAGGTTGGAAAAAGTCATCGAAGAAATCATCAAAGAATGATAAAGAATTGTTACGTTTAATTAAGTTTGCCATAATAATTCCTCCTTTTATTTAACTTATATTTTTTTGTTAGCACTCTACTATTCCGAGTGACAATTATATTATAACACCAGTTATTAGCACTGTCAAGTGTTGAGTGCTAATTTTTTTAACAATTAAAAAAACCGCTGATAAACGGTTTTTAATCAAATACTCCAGTAGAGAAATACTTCTCACCAGAATCTGGAAATATAATGACAATTCGCTTATTAACGATTTTATTTTTCTTTAGATAATCAATTGTAGCGGCTAAGGCTGCACCTGAACTAATACCAGCTGATATACCTTCTACTCTTGGTAATAATTTTGTGAACTCATATGCTAAGTCTTCTCCAACTCTTAAAACTTCATCAATGACGTCTAAATCTAAAATATCAGGTATAAATCCCGCGCCAATCCCTTGGATTTTATGTGGACCACTTAGTCCCTTAGTTATTACTGCCGATCCTTCGGGTTCAATCCCGAGAATCTTTATTTGGGGATTTTTTTCTTTAAAATATCTACCAATCCCTGTGATTGTGCCACCTGTACCAATTCCAGAAAATATATAATCAGGTAAGGATTTTAAATCATCTTCAATCTCAATAGCAGTTGTCTGATAATGACTAAGCGGGTTATTCAAATTAGTAAACTGGCTTGGTTGGACAAAGTCTTTATTCGTTTGTAACAACTCATTAACCTTAGCTTCTGAACCTTTTATCCCCAGAGTTTTATCCGTGAGAATCACCCTTGCACCATATTGTTTTAATACATCTATTCTTTCTTTAGAAACTGACTCAGGCATTATGATAATAACCGGATTATTATAAAAAGCACCCACCATAGCTAAGCCAATTCCAGTGTTACCACTCGAAGCTTCTACTATGGTTGAAGAAGTTTTAATCCTACCTTGTTCGTAGAGTTTTCTTATCATATAAAAAGCTGGTCTAACTTTGACGTTGTTTGTCGGATTAAAACTCTCCAACTTTGCATAAATTTCATTATTCAAACTGTAGTTTTCTTCGATTTTTTTTAATCTAACCAGTGGAGTTTTTCCGATTGTCTCTAAAATATTATTAAATAAGGCCATTTTTCCGATTCTCCCTTATTAATAATTCCGGTTCTTTATTTGTAACTATTGAATTCTTCGGAATTGATTTAGTGATAAACACATTGGAACCAATTACCGAGTTTTCACCAATCGCAGTATCTCCCCCTAGAATCGAAGCGTTAGCGTAGATAGTCACATTATCTTCGATTGTCGGATGTCGCTTTAAACCCTTCAACTCTTGACCTTTTCTTAAAGACATAGCTCCTAAAGTAACACCTTGATAAATTTTTACATTATTTTTTATTTCGGTAGTTTCACCAATAACAACACCAGTACCATGGTCAATAAAGAAGCTTTCACCAATTTTTGCTTTTGGATTAATATCAATTCCGGTTAAACGATGAGAATACTCCGTCATCATTCGCGGTATGATTTGAACACCAATTTTATCGAGACAGTGGGCAATTCTATAAACCATAATTGCATAGAGCCCTGGATAAGATAGTATTATTTGATCATGATTATATGCAGCGGGATCATTAGCGTAATGTGCCTTGGCATCTAAATATACCAATCTTCTAATTTCCGGAATTTTATTAATGAAATCAACACAAAGAACACAAGATTTTTCAGCTAAAACCCTTGAATTTTCCTGGTCAGCTAAATATAGTAAAGCATACTTAATTTGTTCTTTTAAAAGTCTATGTAATTTCTTCACAACTCTCTTTGTATATTTTGATTTAGGCAATTCAGAAATATGCTTGTCAGAAAAATATCCAGGAAAGATAATTTCTCTAGTTAATTCAATAATCTTAATAATTTCTTTTTCTTGAGGGATTTTACAAGAACAGTGATCTTTCTTGATTAAGATATCTTCATATGATTTTCTTATCGCGTTTATATGTTTGTCTAATTTCATCGGTTTCACCTCTATTTTTAATTATAACACACTCACTATCTCAAGCACTTTACAAAGCAAAAAAAATGTGCAAAAGCACATTTATAAGTTGAGTTTAAAAAATATTTCATTGAGTTGTTTCTCTTTTTTTTCGCCAACAATTCTCTGGACTTCGATATCATCTTTGTAGATGATTAAGACCGGTAGTATATCGCCAATATTCAAGGTTTCTACCACTTTATAATCATCATCAAAATCATAATCAACTAGATTAATTTCCGGAAAATTCTTGAATACGTTATCCCAAGTTTTTTTCATAATAAGACAACTCATACACCATAGCGCAGTAATGCGTTTTACCGTAATCATCAAAGCACCTCTTTTAACGCTTTTATCAAAGTGTAAATTTCATCCTCAGTTGTTAAATGCGATAGCGAAATCCTAATTGCAGTTTTCGCTCTTTCTTTAGAATGAGTCAAGTTTTCTACTGCTAAAGAGTAGGCTGATTTTGAAGCACAAGCTGTAGTGGTTGAGACAAATATTTTCTGGTTAGATAAAATTTCAGAAAGCTTTTTACTGGGTACTTTTAAAAAACTTACATTGACAATCTGTTTAATTGAATATTGATTTGAATTCAATAAGACAGAATCAAACTTCCTTAACTCCCGAATTAACAAATCATAAACTTTACTAATTTTTTCTTGATTCTTTTTTTGATTGCTAATTGCAATATCTAAGGCCTTACCTAAAGATACAATTAAAGGCGTTGGCATGGTTCCGCTCCGGTAATGAGAAAACGACTTACCCCCGTGAATAATCGGTTCTAAATCCAATGAAGTGTTTTTTACCAAAGCACCGATACCTTTTAAGCCATAAAATTTATGTGCTGTAAAACTTGCCAAATCTAGATTTGAAACATCAATATTTGTTTTAGTTAAAGCTTGAGTTATATCTGAGTGAAAATAAGCTTTTGATTGAGATTTGATTATTCCTGAGATAGTATTTAAGTCTTGAGTAATTCCTGTTTCTGAATTTACCGCCGCTATACTTACTAGCAGGGTATCTTCTCTCAACTTTCTTTTTAAGTCTGCAAGAGAAACTCTGCCGAACTCATCACTGTCTAATACCTCTACCTCAAAACCTTGATCAGCTAAATAATTGAAACAAGCAGTAACACTTGAATGTTCATATCTTGAAGTTAAAAGATGCTTTCTTTTGTTTCCGTATTTAAAGGCACAACCTTTAATCGCCAAATTATTTGCTTCGGTAGCCCCACTGGTATAAATAATATCATAATCTTTAACCTTTAAATTATCTTTAATTGATTGCGTGACTTCTTCGATTACTCTATGACTTTTTAATCCAATTTCATGAAGAGAGTTTGGATTAGCATAATTATCCGTGTTAGCGTTAACGAAAGACTCTAAAACTCTTTTATCAACTGGGGTCGTTGCACTGTAATCCAAATATACCACATTTTCCACTTCCTTAGTCAACAAAATGTATTGCCTCTTTTTCTAAGCCAAGAGCTGATTCATGAACCAATTCTTGAATCGTCGGGTGAGCAAAAACTGTATCTTTAATATTTCCAGCAGTTAAGTTATTAGTGATTGCAAGAGTATAAGTGGCAATCAGATTTTCTGCTTCTTTACCGAAAATTTGCGCTCCAATTAATTTCTTAGTGCTCTTTTCACGAAGAAGCTTGATGAATCCAGCTTCTGAATCTAAAATAATTGCTTTACCGTTTGCTGAAAACGGAACCTTAACCACTTCATAATCAAGAGATCTTTCCTTAGCTTTTTCTTCACTTATTCCTACAGTAGCAATAGTTGGTGATGTGAAAACTACAGAGGGAATTAAATCATAGTTGATTTTATGATTTTTACCAAGAATACTATCAACAGCAACAATCGCTTGGTGACTAGCAACATGAGCCAGCTGCATAATGTTATTAACGTCACCAATCGCATAAATATTATCGACATTAGTCCTTAGTTGCTCATCAACTTTGATTCCACTTCTTGAATCAAAAATAACATCGGTATTTTCTAAACCAAGACCATTGATATTTGGTCCTCTTCCTACCGCCTCAAGAACATAGTCAGACTCTAAATACTCTTCTTGATTTTTTCTTACAAAGTAAGTTTTAATACTTTTATTATTTCCTTCCAGTCTCTTCACTTCAGAATTGGTATAAATATCAATGTTCAATTGTTTCGCAAATCTAATTAATCTAAGCGAGAATTCACGGTCTAAATTCATCAATATTCTCGGCAGGAATTCTATAACATTTACTTTTACCCCAAGATTAGCGTAGATAAACGCAAACTCCATACCGATAATTCCCCCACCAATAACTGTTAATGTCTTGGGGAGTGTTCTTAATTCAAGAATTTTCTCAGAATCTAAAACTAACGGATTATCAATCCCTTCAACTGGTAAATGTTTGGTTTTTGACCCTGTAGCTATAAGAATATCATCTGCAGTTAAAACTAAATCTTTATCTTTGATTAAAACTTCTTTATTGTTTAAAAATGTAGCGTAAGCTTCGATAACTTCAACCTGATATTTTTCTAAGAGAAACTTAATTCCGTTTACTAGTTTATCTTTTATGGAATCTTTATTATCAATGATTTTATTCAAATCAAGTTTTAAGTCTTTTACACTAATACCTTTTTCCTCACTAGCAAGGATTTCTTGGTATAGTTCAGCGGATTTAACCAGTGCTTTTGTCGGAATACAACCGGCATTCAAACAAGTTCCACCAACCCATAATCCATCGACTAAAATAACTTTTTTGCCTTTTTTTGCAGCGTAAATAGCCGCGACATATCCAGCGGGTCCAGCACCGATAATTAAGATATCTGTTTTTCTATTGGTTTTCATTTTATACCTCCAATTCATTACTTAAAAATTATAACAACTTTTCTTAAACTTTACAACTGATTGATGAATCTTATAGATAAAAATTAGCACTCTACAATTGACAGTGCTAATATCATTTGCTATAATATTTATGTAGATTTATAGGAGGGATAATATGGTATATCAACAACCGCCAGAATATGAGAATGACCAAAATATTTTAGAAAAATTTGGGAGAAATATTAATGAATCAGTAAAAACGGGAAAAATCGATCCCGTTATTGGTCGTGATGAAGAAATTCGAAGAATTATTAAAATCCTTTCAAGAAGAACAAAAAACAATCCGGTATTAATTGGTGAACCCGGCGTAGGTAAAACCGCAATTGTTGAAGGTTTAGCTACGAGAATCGTTGAAAAAGATGTTCCCCTCGGTCTAAAGAACAAAATCATCTATGAGCTTGATTTAGCAGCTTTAGTCGCTGGGGCTAAATATCGAGGTGAATTTGAAGAACGTTTAAAAGCAGTCCTTAACAAAGTTAAAGCTTCAGATGGACAAATTATTATGTTTATTGATGAAATTCATATGATTGTTGGCGCAGGGAAAACTGAAGGTGCAATGGATGCTTCAAATATGCTAAAACCAATGTTAGCGCGTGGTGAATTACATTGTATTGGCGCCACTACATTAAATGAGTACCGACTATACATTGAGAAAGATAATGCTTTAGAAAGACGTTTACAAAAAGTTTTAATCAACGAACCAACAATCGAAGATTCTGTATCCATCCTTAGAGGACTTAAAGAAAAGTTCGAAACCCATCATGGCGTCCATATTCAAGATGAAGCAATAATCGCGGCTGTAAGTCTTTCAAACCGTTATATTACAGAACGATTCTTACCCGATAAAGCTATCGACTTAATTGACGAAGCTTCTGCATCAATCCGACTTGAAATCGATTCTATGCCTGCAGAATTGGATGATGTAACTAGAAAAATAATGCAACTTGAAATTGAAAAACGTGCTCTAAAGAAAGAGAGTGATCAAGGTTCTAAAACTAGACTTAAAGACTTAGAAAATGAACTTAATAAACTAAAAAATAAAGAAACTGAAATTAGAAAGATCTGGGAAAAAGAAAAGGAAGAACTTGAAGAGATTAAGCAAAAACAATCACGTTTAGATCAGTTAAAATTAGAATTACAAAACGCTTATAATAACTCCGACTACTCAAAAGCAGCTGAGTTACAATATTCACAAATCCCAAAAATCGAAACTGAAATCAACGAGATAAAATCCGCCTCCCATCATGAATTGATTTCTGAAACAGTAAGCGAAGAAAACATTGCTGAAGTTGTTTCTAAATGGACACACATACCAGTTTCAAAGTTAATGCAAGGTGATCGTGAAAAATTGATAAATCTTGATCAAGAACTTAAAAAAAGAGTTATCGGACAAGATGAAGCAATTACACTTGTAAGTGATGCTATCATACGTCAGCGAGCAGGAATAAAAAATGAAAATAGACCTATAGGTTCATTCATGTTCTTAGGACCTACTGGTGTTGGTAAAACTGAACTTGCAAAATCTTTAGCTGAAAATTTGTTTTCCAATGAAAATCAAATTGTCAGAATTGATATGAGTGAATATATGGAACGCTTTGCTGTTTCCAGACTAATTGGAGCTCCTCCAGGATATGTTGGCTATGATCAAGGTGGTCAACTAACCGAGGCCGTCAGAAGAAAACCTTATTCAATAGTTCTATTTGATGAAATCGAAAAAGCTCATCCAGAAGTTTTCAATATTCTTCTCCAAATCCTTGATGATGGAAGGTTAACCGATAATCAAGGTCATGTTGTTGATTTTCGTAATACAATTATTATTATGACTAGCAATATCGGTTCTAAGTATTTAACCGAAAATCAAAATGACGCAAAAAAATTAGTTATGGATTTAGTTAGAGAAAACTTTAAACCAGAGTTTATCAATCGGATTGATGAAATTATTATCTTTAATCCTTTACCTAAAACCGTTCAAATCCAAATCGTTGAAAAACTTTTAAACGAGCTCAAATCAAGGCTTAAGGAACAAAAATTTAATGTTGAGTTTTCCGATTCAGTTAAAGCAAAAATTCTTGAAGATGCTTATAATCCCGATTATGGCGCAAGACCACTAAAAAGGTATATCCAGCATCACATCGAGTCCTTAATCGCTAAAGCGATAATTGACTCTTCAATAGCTCCTAATCAAGACTATGTATTGGAATATAATGAAAACAAATTTATCATAAAAAAATGATGTGAAATTTATCACATCATTTTTGTTTAGTCAAATTTTCTAAAGCAAGTCTTAACGGCTGATACACTAACAAAACCGTTATAAAATTGCTTATAGCCATCATAATTTCAAATGGTAGATCCATTTTTAAATAAAGCCAAAAGATACCTATGCCCTGTTCTAACATTCGTGCGGGTAAATAAACCCAGCCATAAAAAAAACCAAAGACAATTGCTAGAATTGTTTGAACATAGAATGGTTTATTTTTTAATGCTCGCGAGACCAAAGCCAGTAAAAGCCAAGCAAAGAGCATTGGAACAAAATAAAGATAGTTTAAAGTACCCATGAACATGTTGTCGAGCAAAACATAACCTGAAATCATTGGCACGAGGATTTTATAGGGAAAAATCGTTGCGTATACCATAATTAAAACTACGGTGAATTGAAACTGGGGTATCAAGACCAAAAACTGTTCTTGAACAAATAAGATAGCGAGAAGCATCGCCGCTAGGGTGATGCTTCTAACCGTATCTTTTCTAGTAGGTTTCAAGTTTAAAACTATATACCTTACCGTCTTCTGGAACTGTGGCGTCTACTCCGCTCATCGCGTATGCCCCATCAATATAAAACGAAATATATCCGTTATTTACTGAGGTCGCATCAAGACTGTCAATGGCGACTAAATATCTGCCAAACCCACCGTCATAAGAACAACTGTCATCTTTACCGCCTGATTCATCAGCGCAATAAACTTCGAAGTTCTCTCTCAAGAGATCCAGCAAACTATCTCCTGATTCAAAGACAATAGTCATAGATTTAGAGACATATTCTTCTTCCACATAACCAGTAAATGGATTATCACCGCTAGTAATAATTTCTACAGTGATTTCTTGCGACTCTACTAAACTTTCCGTTGTGCTAATTGTGGTACTTTCTTCAGTCGTTAGTGTAACGGCTTCGATAGTACTTGAATTAACTTCGGTAGTCACTGTTGTACTTTCAGTTGAATTAATCGAGTCGCAACCACTCAATAAAACCAACGTCAAGAATAGTAAAGAGCCCAGTACAATTCTTTTTAACGCTTTCATTTTTTTCTTTCCCCTTTGGATGTATTTAATTAACTTAGGTAGGTCTCCCGACTTATTCTAAAACTTCTTCTACCTTCTCACTTTTTGATAAAAAGCAATGGTTTTACTGAAGAAATAAACAAATTTACGGTTGCTGGCACAGTTTGAGAATTTCACTCAATTCCCTGTTATACACCTAAGTAATTAGTAAATATTAAATTTTCAAAGAAAAATCTTTCTCTAATTCTTCTTTTAATAAAGCTATATGATATCCATCACATAAACCATGATGAACTTGAATCGAAAATGGCAAAAAGTACTTGTCCTCTTTTAAATAATATTTTCCAAAAGTAATTCTTGGAACACTATGAGGATCATTCTTTGTAAATGGATGAGTTAATCCAGTAAAACTAAACCAAGAAATACTAGAAATAAAGACTAAATCATCTTTATTTGGCTCATCCTCTAAATTTTCTTTTAAGGAAGCTTTCTCAATTTCCGCTAAAATCGCAGGATAAAACTGGTCGAAATCTTCCATAAATAAAGCATCACAAAAATAATAAGAACCGTTTTTATTCAACACAGTAAAAGATGGATGAATTAATTCGTGGCAAACGACTTGTTCGCCACGAATCCTAAATTTAAATTCATCAAACTTGTTCAATGCTCTAAAAAGCGCAAAGATAAAGGTAGGAAAAAACTTTGTTTGTTTTTCCTTTACAAAATTAATGATTGAAGTAATCTCGATATCAAAATTAACGGAAAAACAAGGGTTATCAAATTCCTTGTAATATAAGAAGTGCTTTTTACGGTTCCAATTTTCAATATCGATTTTTTTCATTATTCCTCAACTTTTTCTTTTGGTTCTTCTTTTGGTTTGATTAAGTCCTTAGCTTGTTGAATTCTCTTTGATAACTTAGTAATCGCTTTAATCGCAACAAAAATTGATAGAGCGATAATAAAGAAATCCAAAACAGCCATAATGAAGTTTCCGTAAGTTAATAAGATAGCATCCTCACTTAAGATTAAACTACCAGTTACGGCGTCATATGTAGCTGTTCCGCGTAAAACTGCATAGAGATTAGATAAATCAGCTTTGAACAATAAAGAAATCAGAGGAGTGATAATATCAGCAACTAAACTCTTTACAATCGCGTTAAAAGCAGTACCAATAATCAACCCTACAGCCAAGTCTAAAGCATTCCCTTTGGCTATAAAATCACGAAACTCTTTAAAGAACTTTCCCATTTAATTAGCCTTCTTCCCCCTAGTCTAGAGGACTAAAGTTTTCTTTTGTTACTCCACATTCTGGGCATACCCAGTCATCAGGAATGTCTTCAAAAGCTGTTCCTGGTTCAATCCCACCATCAGGATCTCCTAATTCAGGATCATAGATGTATCCACATACATCGCAAACATATTTTTTCATATTCTATTCCTCCTTATTTTTGTACTGATATTATTATACCAAAAATATCGAGATTTTCTACAAGATTTCCAATAATTTTTAGATTATTTTTACTTTGAGAAAAAATAAAGATCCATATTTTTTTATGGATCCTTATTATTAAAATTAGTACATTTGCTCAGGTGTTTGAGGCGTTTCTTTTTCTTTGATTTCTGCAACAGCTACTTCTGAAGTAATAAACAAACTAGCAATCGAGGCAGCATTTAGAATTGCTGAACGAGTAACTTTAGTCGGATCGACTATTCCCGCTTTAAACATATCAACCCATTTACCAGTTTTAGCGTCAAAACCAAAATTTTGTTTAGCTTTCTTTTGTTGATCGATAATTTCTAAAGCATCATAACCAGAGTTATCTGCAATTTGCATAATCGGAGTTAAAAGACTCTCCACAACTACATTAATACCTTTTTGAACATCAATATTTTCATGTTTCAAATCATCTTTAACTTCTCGATAAATTTCTACCAAACTTGCGCCACCACCAATTACAATTCCTTCTTCTACCGCAGCTTTTGTAGCGTTTAAAGCATCTTCAATCTTAAGTTTTTTCTCTTTTAGTTCTGTTTCTGTAGTAGCTCCAACTTTGATTACTGCTACACCATTAGTAAGTTTCCCTAATCTTTCATTTAACTTTTTCTTTTCAAACTCACTAGTTTCATTGCTCAAATGAGTCTTTATTTCCTCGATTCTTTCCTTAACCTTCTCTTTATCTCCTGAACCATCTAAGATGGTAGTGTTGTCTTTAGTTATGATAACTTTTCTTGCACTACCTAAATCCTCAACTTTAATTTCCTTAATATCTTCACTTAAATCTTTAGTAAAAAATTTTGCCTTAGTTAGAACCGCTATATCTTCTAAAATACTTTTGCGATTGTCTCCAAATCCAGGAGCTTTTGTTGCAACAACATTAAATGTACCTCGCAATTTATTAACAATTAATGTTGAGATAACTTCTGCTTCTAAATCATCAGCTATTATTAATAAAGGTTTTGAATTTTCCACTATAGTTTCTAAAAGTGGTAAAATTTCTTTGATATTATTAATTTTTTGATCAGTTACCATAATCAACGGATTTTCTAATACTACTTCCATCTTTTCTCTATCAGTCACCATATATGGTGAAATGTAACCTTTATCATATTGCATGCCTTCAACTAACTCTAAATATGTATCGAATCCTTTTGATTCATCAACAGAGATTACACCTTCGCGAGAGACCTTAGACATTGCTTGAGAAATAATTTCTCCCACTTCTTCCAATCCACTCGAAATCGTAGCTACTGAAGCAATATCCTCATCAGTTTCAATTTTCTTAGTCTTAGCTAATAATCTTTCTGAGATTTCTTTACTAGCTAACTCCATCCCTTCTCTTAAAAAGACCGGATTAGATCCTTTATTGACATGTTGCATGCCTTTATGAATCATACTTTGAGTTAAAACAGTCGCTGATGTTGTACCGTCGCCCGCAACATCATTAGTTTTATTGGCAGCTTCATAAACTAGTTTAGCTCCCATGTTCTCATACGGATTGCTTAGTTCAATTTCTTTGGCAATGGTAACGCCATCGTTAGTAATTAAAGGTGAACCATAACTTTTGTCTAAAACAACATTTCTACCTTTAGGACCTAAAGTGACCTTAACGGCATCTGCTAATTTATCAACGCCTTTTAGCATTATATCGCGAGCATCTTTTGCATATTTAATTTCTTTCGCCATAAAATATTACCCCCTTTAAATAATCGCTAAAATATCTTTTTCAGAAATAATTAGATACTCTTGTTCATCAATTTTGACTTCTGTAGTCGAATATTTTTTATAGACTACCTTTTCACCTTTCTTTACTCTAGGTTCTTGCCTTTTTCCATCAACAAGCAATCCTTCGCCGACCGCTACGACAGTTGCGAAATCTGGAGTTTCTTTAGTGTCTCCAGTTAAAATAATTCCACTAGCAGTCTTCTTTTCCTGTTTTTCTTTCATTAAAATCACGTTGTCATGTAGTGGTTTTAACATCTAAATTCCTCCTTTTCAATAAAATATTAGCACTCGCATACCTTAAGTGCTAATATAATTATATCATATGTAATTTTTGCTTGTCAATACTAAAATTTGTATTTATATTTGTAATAAATAGATATTCTCCGCAATATATTTTTCTTCAGATTTGATTTTATCTGGCATTACTCCGACTTTTTTAAACCCATACTTTTCATATAATTTAATCGCGTATTTATTGTCTTCTCTAACCTCTAAATAAATATTTTTAATCACTTGTGTAATCCTAGCGTAATTTATTGAATAATCCAACAATAAAGTTCCTAAGCCTTTATTGCTATAGTCTTCTAAAACATATAAACTTAATTCGCAATTATGGATTGTTTTTTTAGATTTATGTCCAGACATTTTACAAATGCCAATTAATTTATCTTTTGACTTTGCTAAAAAGATTTTTGTAGTTTTACTTTGATTTAATTTATCTAAATATTTGCTAAATTCTTCTATTTCTGGATTTAACTCATCATCATCAAAAGCTAAAAATTCACTTTCTTTATCTAATTGACGATAAAAATCGATGATTATCGATGCATCTATCTTTTTTGCTTCCATAATATCTACCACGGTATTATCTTTTAAAAACTTCATAATTTTCACTCCTCACGCTTAATATTATAACTTACATAGATTTCCTTTGCAAATATCTATGAAAAAAACCAACTAAAAAATTTAGTTGGTTTTTCTTAAAATTCATACTAATTAGATAGCTTCGTCTTCTTCTATTTCTTCTTCATCGTCATCGTCGTCATCATCTTCATCAACTTCGATTTCCTTTGATTTTCCTTCTTCTTCGATTTCATATTGATAAACTGTATCTCCTAATTCATCTTGAGTTTCGGTGATTTTAATCTCGCCTTCAACTCCATTTACTTTATATTCAAGTTTATATTCAATTTCATCACTTTCAATTTCTCTTTTAAATTCATAATAATTATTACCATCTTCGATTTCAACCTTGTATTCGTCTTCTTCGTTTTCAATCTTGATCGTAATTTCTTTAATTTCATTGTTGATAGATGATTTCATTTCAAACTTAGATTCAACTTCATCTTCTTCAGTTTCAACTTTATAAGTCATTTCTATGTAATCTTCACCATTTCTAGCGATAAGTACCATTTTTTCTTCATTTTCATCATCGAATCCTTCTTCTTCATCACTATCGTTGTTAAAATCTTCTTCATCATCTGTTTCACTAGTGGCTTCTAAATCATCGTCATCATCGTCATTGTCAAATTCTTCTTCATCGTCATCATTCTCGTTATCGAAGTCGTCTTCTTCATCATCGTTATCATCAGCTTCAAATTCATCTTTGTCTTCCAAATCATTGTAGGCAGTAATTTCATATTCTATATCATCAATAACGAATATTCCACTTACTTCATCAGTTACACTATCAACATTATAATACAAGCTGTAAACTTCTCCACTAACTGTAATATTAATCAAATTTTCATATAAGACTCGGTCTGATTCAACTACTTCAATATTACCAAAATTTGTTGATCCATTTTCCATAAAACTTTTTAGAATAACCAAATAATCATTTACTTCATCAATCTCATCTTCTACTTCAAGTGGATCGGTGTCACTCAACATTAAACTTGTGGGTGTTTGAGCAGCGTTTAAATCTAACAAATTTGCTGATATATATGCCATCGAACTTAACGATTCTTCGCTGCTGAGTTTGGTAACATCATTACCATTCATTGAACATGCGCTAAACCCTATAGCTATTAAACCTAAAATTATAACTCCAAATATCTTTTTCATTTCTTTCTCTCCTTTTTCTTTTTTTGTTGCTTACATTAATATATACAAAGGAGAAACCGAAATTTCTCCTTTTAATTAAAAATATTTATTTTAAATTGTTTCTAAGCTATCAAAAAGGTATGAGTTCACTATATCTTCTTCATCTTCTTCTTCGTCTTCCTCGTCTTCTTCATCTTCCTCATCTTCTTCATTATCTTCATCATCTTCATCTTCATCTTCATCTTCATCAGGGTCTTCTAAATCAATATCTTTTTCGATATCTCCCTCTTTAATATGATAGCGAAAGATTACATTACCTAAACTATCTAAAGTTTCACTAATCAAAACTTCTCCTTCACTACCAGAAACTTCATATTCTAAAAAATATGTAGTTGAGCCATTTTCGGAATATTTCTCTAATTTATATTCACCATAAGAATCAGTCATTTCTACTTTTGTTTCATCAGCATCTTTTTCGATTTTTACGCTTTTTTCATTATAAACTCCATTGATATACTGTTTTATCTCATATTCTTTTTCGATTTCAGTTTCTTGTTCACTACTAGATTCAATTTTTATATAATCTAAATCTTGTCTTGCGATTAACTCTAAATCAAACTCATCTTCTTTTTCATCAAAACTTCCATCAATCGTTAAGATTTTATTTAAGAATCTAATTTCACCAGTCAATGTATTATCACTTTCATAGGTCAGATATAAAGTAAAATCTTTATTATCTACTGAATAAGTAATTCTATAATCATATTCTTGATCAGTTAAGGTTTCAATTACAGCGTTATTGCTAAAGGAATCATCATCGATAAAAACTTTTAGCATATTAAAATAATAATTAAACTCATCAATATTCTCTTCAAAATTAGTAGGAGTTTCTGCTAAAAGATTATAACTTAAAACGTTAGCTGTCGAATCAACAACAGCACTTGCAATCACTGAAGCTGACATATAAGAAGTTTCAACTAGTTTTTCAGTTTTTAATTCTGATAATGTCGGTGGTGTAACTCCTTTATTAACCAAAGTTATAAATGCTACTCCTAAAACCAACAACAAGCTCATAGCCGTCAAAACTAAACGGAAATTTAGGATTTTAAAAATATTCTTAAAAATTTTTGGTTTTTCAATTTTTTCAATGACATTATTGATAGTTCTGATCTTGGCTGAATTCATTCTTTCTTCATCAATTTTTCGATTATACTTTTGCATAAGTTACTCCACCTCCTTCTTTATTTTTTCAATACTAGTGTTTATTGCTTTATAAATTGTTTTATCAGGGATATTCATAGTTTCTGATATTTCTTTTACTGTTAAATCACTAAAGTAATATAGTGACATTATTTCAAAATGTTTTGGTTTTAAAACCCTTCTCATGGCTTGAAGTATCAAATCAATTCTTTCTTTATTAATAGCATTACTCTCAACATCATCATTTGATTTGTTTATTGAATCATCGTATTCTAAAGCATTTCGATTCATTTTATTAGATTTTTTTGTTAAAAAATTTAATGTATAATTTTTAGCTATTCGATAAATCCAGGTCCTAAAACTTGCTTTACTTGAGTTAAATTTATTTAAATTCTTATAAATTCTAAAAAATATTTCCTGAAGCAAATCTTCAGTGTCTTGATAATTATCAACTAAATTATAAACATACTTGAAAAGTTCATTATGATACTTTTCCATCAAATGCCTATACTCTTCATTATCGCCTTCAAGAATCCTAGTAATTAATAATTCATCATTCATGAGAAGCATCACAACCTTTCTTTTCATATATAATTTTATCATAAAAAGAAGTTGATGCTAACTAGTTGTTCTTTAAAAATCTTTTTTAAATTATTTTTTATTATTAAATGCGACTATTGGCTCATGATAATTCACATTCTTTCCTTACATACATATATACAGGTTACCATAACTTTTTTCGCAAAAAAAAGCAAAGTCAATAAAACTTTGCTTAAACAAATATAAATATTGTCAATAATTCTTTGGTTTTTCTTTACCGGTTAATACCCTTAATGCACCTTCAACGAGAGCTTGCATTTCATCTTCACCAGGATAGACTTTAACCTCAACTATCGGTTCTACATGCTTTTTTATATAATCAGTGAAATATTTTGAGTAAGCGATACCTCCAGTTAAAAGAACGGCTTTTATATCACCCTTTGCAACAAAATACATCGAACCTATTTCTTTGATAACTGAATAGGCCATAGCATCGAAAACTAATTTCGCCTCTTTATCGCCACTAAGAACACGGTCTTCAACTACCCTTGCATCATTTGTATCTAAGTACGATGCAAGACCACCTTTACCCACTAAGAGTTTTTTTACCTGCTCTTTAGTATATTTACCGGAAAAACAAATGTCAACTAAAGGGAAAGTAGGAATTGTTCCTGTTCTTTCTGGTGAAAAAGGACCATCGCCTCCAAGAGCGTTATTTACATCGATAACGCGACCTTTTTTATGGAGACCAACAGATATCCCTCCACCTAAATGGACAACAATTACATTGATATCTTCATAATTTTCATTAATTTCTTTTGCATATTTAATTGCGATTGCCTTTTGGTTAAGTGCATGGAATATACTTTTTCTTTGAATTAATTTTTGACCGGAAATTCTAGCAATTTCTTCAAACTCATCAACCACTACAGGATTAACTGTAAAAGCTTTTTTTCTGTAGGTTTGTGCAAATTCATAAGCCATAATTGAACCAAGTGCAGAGGCATGATTACCATACTTCATACTCCTTAGATCATCGACCATAGTTTGGGTAATCTCATAAGTACCTCCGGCTAAAGGTTTCATCATTCCGCCTCTACCGACAAAAACATCAAATTCTTCAATCTTATAATTCTTTTCTTGTAAAAATTCTAAAATAACCGCTTTTCTAAAGCTGATTTGTTCAATGATATTATGAAAATTTTTAAGTTCATTAAGACTGTGCCTTAAAGTTTTTTCTGAAACCAGTACATCATCTTTATAAACAGCGATTTTAGTTGAAGTACTTCCAGGGTTAATTACTAATATTTGATAATCCTTCATGATTTAACACCGCCAATATTATAGAATTTAGTTTAGCTTCAGCAGTATCTGCTCTTGAGGTAAGGACAATCGGAACCTTTGCTCCAAGAACTAATCCTGCAGATTTTCCCCCTGCTAAGAATACTGAAGTTTTATAGAATATATTCCCGCCATCTAAGTTAGGAAAAACCAAAATATCGGCATCTCCACCGACTATTGATGTTATTTGTTTTTGTTTTACTGAGTCCATAGAAACTAAATTATCTACGGCAAAAGGACCATCGACATAAAAATCAATATCTTTATCTCCATAGTATTCAACTATTTCTTTAGCATCTAAAGTTGACGCTATTTTTGGATTGACCTTCTCAACTGCAGAAACTATACCAACCTTAGGTTTATCGTAACCAAGTGATTTTGCGAGCTTAACCGCAGCTTCAATAATCATGATTTTTTGCTCAACATTTGGACTAATGTTCATCGCACCATCAGTCGCAAATAAAACCTTGGGAAAATTAGGGTAACTAACAAGTCCTACGTGAGATAAAAGTTTTGCATCTTTAATTCCATAATCAGAATTAACAACACCCTTTAATAGCACTTTAGTATCGATTAAACCTTTCATCAATACTTCAACTTTTTTAGAATTGATTAGATCCATCGCTATTTTTGTTGCTTTTTCTCCATCTAATTCATTGATGACTTGATAAGGTTTCTTCAGTTTTAAATCGCTTATTAGTCTTTCAATTTCTAAAGCATCGCCAATTAGAACTGGGTCAACTAACTCCAAATCACTAGCTTCTTTTATCGCTTCTATCACATGGTCATCATGCGCAAAGACAACCGCAATCTTTTTGCGGTTGACCTTCATAGCTAAGTTTCTCAAATCATCAATAGATCTAAGCATACTTAACCTCCATTTTTCTGATAAATGCTTTTCCAGCTTCAATAGCTTCTTTGTTAATATCTAAAAGGTTTGCTTTTCTTTCACCTAAAAATTTCTTGATAATCGCTTCAATAGTTTCGTCTGAGAACAGATGTGTTAGCTCTAAATACGCTCCCATCATTACCATATTCGCTACTTTAATATTACCTAACTCAGTAGCTATGTCATTGATTGGAACACCTATTGATAAAGCATTTTCAATCGATATATCTTTATCAATCAATGATGAGTTATAAAGAACTAAACCATTTTTAGCAACATGATCCTTAAACTTATCTAAAGACGGTAAGTTAAACACAACTAAATGGTCAGCGTTCTTAAATACCGGTGAATTGATCGTATCTTCAGAAACGATAACTGAACAATTTGCTGTACCACCTCTAGTTTCAGGACCGTATGAAGGAAACCATAAACCATTGATGTTATCTTTGGTAGCACTATATGCCAAGACTTGGCCGAACATCATAACTCCTTGTCCACCAAATCCAGCTACTTTAATATTTTTAGTATCCATTACTCTGCCCCCTTATCTTTAAATACTCCAAGAGGATATTCTGGTTCCATATCACTTTTTGCCCATTTCATAGCATCTACAGGAGTCATTCCCCAGTTAACCGGACAAGTTGATACAACTTCAATCATAGTAAATCCACGTTTTTCTTTTTGATATTGGAAAGCTTTTTTAATTGCTTTTTTAGCATTTATTACATGTTTTGGATCATATACAGAAACTCTTTCTAAATATGCTACGCCACCAATAGTCGCAAACATTTCACTAATCTTAATTGGATTACCGTGAACTTCTGCCACCCTACCATCTTGAGATGTTGTAGTTTTTTGGCCAATAAGACTAGTCGGAGCCATTTGACCACCAGTCATACCATATATAGCATTATTAATAAAGATTACAGTAATATTTTCGCCACGATTTGCTGCATGAATTGTTTCAGCAATCCCGATACTCGCTAAATCACCATCACCTTGATAGGTAAATACAATATTCTCAGGTAAAACTCTTTTTACCCCAGTTGCTAGAGCACAAGCTCTACCATGAGGCGCTTGCTGAGCATCGCAATTAAAAAACTGGTAGGAGAACACTGAACAGCCTACAGAAGCAATTGCAATTGATTTATCTAAGATATCTAACTCTACTAAAGTTTCAGCTACTAATTTATGAACGATACCATGAGCACATCCTGGACAATATGAAAGCTTAGTATCAGTTAAACCTTGAGATTTTTCATATTTAGTTTCCCACATGTTACTTCACCACTCTTTCTGTAAAGTTCTTGATAGCTTCGACAATTTCTTCCGGATCAGGTAACATTCCTCCAGCTCTACCGAAGAATCCAACTTTATGACGACCGTTGTTAGCAATTAAAACATCGTCTAACATTTGTCCCATACTCAATTCACAAGTTAAGATACCTTTAATTGTCTTAGGAATCTTATCAAAGGCAATTTCTGGATAAGGAAACAAACTAATAGGTCTAATCATTCCTACTTCAATTCCTTCTTCATGTAGCATTTGAATTGCCGAACGGCAAATTCTTGCCATAGTTCCATAAGCTACAATAACGTATTCAGGATTATCAAAATTAATTAATTCGTATTTAGTTTCATTTTCTTTTATTCTTTTATACTTCTTTTGTAAATCGATATTATGTTGTTCTAACTCTGCTGGGTCAAGATATAATGAGTTTGCGATATTTCTTCTACCTGGATGATTTAGAGTACCGGTAGTAGCCCAATCTTTTTCCGGTAGTTTTCTTTCTTTAACCGGTTTATCAAAATCAACTGATTCCATCATTTGTCCGATGAGTCCATCCACTAAAACCATTACTGGATTACGATAATAATCGGCAATATTAAAAGCATCTTTCATGATATCGATAGTTTCTTGAATGCTTTCTGGAGCATAAACGATTAATTGGTAATCACCATTACCGCCACCTCTTGTAGCTTGATAATAATCACCTTGTGATGGTTGAATACTACCTAAGCCAGGTCCCCCGCGCATAACTGAACAAATTACGCATGGAAGTTCTGCAGCTGCGATATAAGAAATACCTTCCTGTTTCAAGGCAATACCAGGTGAAGAACTGGAAGTCATAACTCTTTTACCGGCTCCCGCTGCACCATAAACCATATTAATAGCACTAACTTCTGACTCTGCTTGTAAAAAAACTTTGCCGTTAGCTAGAAGATGTTTTGATAAATATTCGGGGACTTCATTCTGTGGAGTAATCGGATAACCATAAAAAGCATCAACTCCACCTTTGATTGCCGCTAAAGCAATCGCTTCATTACCTTTCATCAATACTTTAGCCATTATTTATTCACCTCTACTTTGATTACTGAGTCCGGACACATCATTGCACAAAAAGCACAACCAATACATTTATCTGGTTCACTCACTTTGATAATATTATAGCCTGCTTTGTTCAATGTTTTCATGTCCTGATAGAGTATATGTGTTGGACAATACTCGACACACAACCCACAACCCTTACATAGCTCATCATTAAATGTAACTCTTCCTTTTGGCACTTTCATTCCTCCTCATAACCAATTCTTTCGAAAATATAATTTTAATTTTAATATTTCTCCCCGAAACATTAAATTTTTTTGATAAATGTTTTCCCAAACTGCTGTATAAACTATTGGAATATTAAGTTTATCACTGACCTTTCCAATCACTTCTTCTCCGTTAGCAATATCTTCTAAAACCGTGTCACGTAATAGGTTAGAATTATTAATTAAACCAGAAATTTTAAAACCGCTCATACCTTCAATCTTATTGATTAAGGTGATAATTTTTTCAACAGAACTTGTTTCTTCTCGATAAATATTAACAACTAAATATAAATCAATATCAATGTCGTGGTAATCATCAAACTGCCTTAGTAATTTTGCCCCTTGATCATTACCTCCTAAATCATAAATTGCGGTCTTTTCTTGATTGTGAAAGGGAATAAAAATTCTTTTAGAAATATAAGGCATATCAATATGAGCTTTATATTCCATGTCCGATGATATAACTTCAATGTTTTTAGTTTTCAAGAATTCTTCCTGTTCTCTGGTTCGAAAATACGGATTGATTACATCCAAATCAACAACATAATCAACTTGTTTTAGTAAAGCAAGATTAATCGCTAACTCAGATTTACCTGAACCATAATACCCAGTTAGAAAAGTAATGTTTTTCATCTTCATTAAGCACAAATGTTTATCTGCACTTTTCTCCCCTCTTAAGTTCTTTACAAAAATAAAGTTTTCTCATCTAAATGGAAAACGCTTACAAAAGTATTATATCATTTTTGAATAAAAAGATAAAGAATAAATTTAGCAAATTATCTTTAACAAATCGAAGTTTTTTATAGATGATTTTTTTACATTTAATACTGATTTATTCTCTGTAAGCGTTTTGTTTGATAAATCATTAATCTTTCTGGTAAAATTAACTTAATATTTCACTTAAATAATGTATAATATTAAATGACTTAGGTTTTTGAAAGAGGTTTTTATGAAAGTTATTGTAATCGGCGGAACTGGTCTTTTAGGTTTAGCTGGAGTAAAAGAGTTAATAAAAAATAAACATCAGGTAAAATCTATTTCGTTAGAAGACTCTGCGAATTCTTTAACTTTGCCTAAAGAAGCTGAGTTTATTTTTGCTGATTACGAACTAATGAGCGATGAAGAAATTAGAGAACATTTTCAAGGGTATGATTCCTTAGTCTTTGCTTCTGGAGTTGATGAAAGATCAGAATACAAAGGTGATTTGCCTTTAAACGAGTACTTGAAAACAAAAAATATTACCCCAATGGTTAGGCTAATTAAAATCGCCAAGGAATTAAAATTTAAATCGGCAATCATTCTTGGTTCTTATTTTACATATTTAGATCGTCTATGGGAAAATCTCTATCTTTATGAAACTCATCCCTATATCAAAAATCGTTTAGATCAAAGTAATGAAGCTTTTAGTTTTTCAGATAAAGACTTTGCGGTAAGTGTTTTAGAAATCTCTTATGTTTTTGGTACACAACCAGGTAGAAAACCAGTTTGGACTTTTTTGGTAGAACAGATTGAGAGAATGAAACTTTTTACCTTTTATCCTAAAGGCGGAACAGCGATGATAACTGTAAGTCAGGTAGGTCAAGCCATTTCAAAATCTGTTGAAACAGCTAAAGGTGCTAAAACTATTCCCTTGGGTTATTATAATTTAACTTGGAAGAAAATGTTAAAAATAATCCATAAAGCTATGGGATATAAAAATAGAAAAGTCATTTCACTTCCTAAATTTGTCTATAAATTAGTTATGTTAAGATATCACCGAAAATATCTTAAACTTAATATTCAGTCAGGATTAAATTTAAAAGCCTTACCAGAAATTATGACAAGGAAAGCGTATATCGATAATCATTATTTAAAAAACACTTTAAAAGTTAAAGATGATGATTTAGAAAAAGCAATTAAAGATTCAGTTATTCTAAGTCTTGAGTTCGTTAATGGGTATGGTAATATATATGAAATGAAATAACAATAGTGAAGAGTTTAAATACTTTTCACTTTTTTATTTATTAATAACTTATTGAAATAAACCATAAATTCCGCTAAAATGTAAAATAGTGTAGGAGGAATATCAATGCAAGATAATAAAATTAGCGGTAGAATTTGGTTTGTATTCATCATTTTTGGTCTAATCGGTCAAATGGCTTGGACGATAGAAAACATGTATCTAAATGTCTATATTTATAAAACAGTTACTCATGATCCTGAAGCCATAGCTATAATGGTTGCGCTTAGCGCGATTATCGCCACTATAACCACACTTACTATGGGCGCTTTATCTGACAGCCTTGGCAAGAGAAAAGTCTTTATGACTGTCGGTTATATGATTTGGGGGATATCCATTGTTGCTTTTGGATATATCAACAAAGAAAGTGTTGGAAATATTTTTCCAAACGCTAATGTAGTAGTTTTAACTTTATGGATTATTATTGCCCTCGACTGTTTAATGACTTTTTTAGGTTCAACAGCGAATGACTCAGCTTTTCAAAGCTGGGTAACCGATGTTACAACACCTAAAAACAGAGCTAAAGCTGAAGGCTTAATTGCGACCATGCCACTTTTAGGTATGTTGGTGGTCTTTGGTTTCTTAGATGGGTTTACCCAGAATTCACTTTGGAAAGAGTTTTTCTGGATTGTTGGAATCATCGTTTTTGTTTCCGGTATTTTAGGGTTATTCTTAATAAAAGATAACCCCAATCTGGAGTTAAAAAAAGATAAACATTATTTTAAGGATTTAATTTATGGATTTAAACCAACGACAATTAAGGGAAATCCTTTGTTATATGTTGTTTTTATTGCTGTGGCAATCTTAGGTATTGCTCAACAAATTTTCATACCCTATTTTATTATCTATTTTGAGTTCTTTATTGGCTTGACTGATTACGCTTTGCTTCTAGGCTTGGTATTAATTTTAGCCTCAGTTATGAGTATTGTTTTCGGTAGGATTATCGCAAAGAAAGGTAAAAAGAAATTCTTATTTATTCCTGTTGCTTTATATATAGTCGGAATGTTTGTAATGTATGTACTTGGAATGACTATCAAAGACAACTTAACCCTTACCTTTATTTTAACCGTTTTTTTTGGGGTTTTAATGATGGGATCTTACCTTGTCAGTATGGTGGTTTTAAATGCTCTTGGTAGGGATTTGATGCCAAAACAACATGTGGGTGTTTTTTCTGGAATTAGAATGGTCTTCTTCGTTTTGATTCCCATGGTAATTGGCCCCTTCATTGGTTCAATGGTCATCAAAAATAGTTCTTATACTTATGTTGATGAGTTTAATGTAATTCAATCAACACCAACACCGGGAATTTTTCTTGCTGGTTCTATTTTTGCAATTCTAGCATTTATACCAATTTATTTCATCAACAAAAACATCAGCGCTCATATTGAAGAGGAAGTCTAATTTATACTAAGGAGTTTTGAAATAATGAATGATTTAAATGAAAACAATATACCCTTAAGTCAATACCCTAGACCACAAATGAAAAGAGAATCATTTATTAATCTTAATGGCTACTGGGACTTTGCTAAGGAAAAGTCAAAATCTAAGCCGGTATTTAACAAAAAGATTCTCGTTCCTTTTTCACCGGAAACTAAATTATCAGGTATTGAAGAAAGAGTAGATCCTGATGATTATATCTTTTATCGTCGTTTAGTAAAACTACCAGAAAATTTTAATCAAGGAAAAGTTATAATTCATTTTGGTGCAGTCGACCAAGTTTCAGAACTATTTATAAATGATAAGTTTGTAATAAAAAACACCAATGGCTTTTTACCATTTAGTGCTGACATTACAGAGTATATTATTGATAATGAGTTTGAAATCCGTTTAATTGTTAATGATTTTACCAATACTAAATCAAATTTAATTGGTAAACAAAGACTAAAAAGCGGCGGGATTTTCTATACACCCCAATCAGGAATTTGGCAAACAGTGTGGCTTGAATCTGTGCCAGAAAATTATCTAATTGATTTAAAAATCACTCCATTATTCGACAAAGAATCTGTAAAATTAGAATTTGAAGTCAGTGGAAATGAAAATGTTGAAATTGAAATCCTGGATGGAGATAAAAGCCTCAATGAAGTAAAAACTGCTTCGAAATCGATAGAAATTGAAATCCCAAATATGAAACCTTGGACACCTGAAAGCCCATATTTATATAACTTGAAAATTAAGTATAGCAACGACTTAGTAGAAAGTTACTTTGGAATGCGAAAATTTGAACATCGAGTTGATAACGAAGGGATTCACCGGTTTTTCTTGAATAATAGACCATATTTACAAAATGGTGTTTTAGATCAAGGCTATTATCATGATAGTCTCTTAACACCACCAACTGATGAAGCGATGATCTATGATATTCAAACTATGAAAGACTTGGGATTTAATCTCTTGAGAAAACATATAAAAATTGAGCCTTTGAGATGGTATTACTACTGTGACAAGTTAGGAATGTTAGTTTGGCAAGATATGATTAATGGCGGAAACCGAAAAGACATCTTCTTTCATGGCTTTTTAGCAAATATCGGAATCCATTTAAACGACAAATGTTACTGTTTATTTGGACGAAAAGATAAAATTGCTAAAAAAGAATTTATTGATAATTTAGTAAAAATGGTTTACTTATTAAAAAATGTTACATCGATTTCCACATGGGTACCATTTAATGAAGCTTGGGGACAATTTGATGCACTTAAAATTGAACAAATTGTTCGGGGTATAGATAACCAAAGACTAATCGACCATGCAAGTGGTTGGTCAGATCAATC